>Ga0326514_10001245_pt1 | contig 16707 bp, 25 predicted proteins | sample 3_2548_0518_D_FD_203653 | JGI IMG/M metagenome (GOLD analysis project Ga0326514, IMG submission 203653) | Bovine rumen microbial communities from UC Davis, California, United States - 3_2548_0518 | ecosystem: Host-associated > Mammals > Digestive system > Stomach > Rumen | place: USA...
TTTCTTGAATGATTCATCTTTCAATTTTTCCTTCCAATTTGGAATTGGTTTTCCCTTTTCATCAATCGGAAATTTGTGCAATGGTCCAAAGTCGGCGGGTTTGTTGTGTGGTGGTCGAATATACCATTTCAATCTGGAAATCAAAGATTGTGCTTCAAAGTTGATTGCTAGTCCTGAATCATTTTGTTGCAAGTAGTTGTTCATCTTGAATGGAAGAAATTCAATTTCATTTGTCATCTTCAATGTGTCAAAAATAGGTATTTTCTTTATAATGTAGCCATCGAATTTTTCGATTTCTCTTTCAAAAGGTATTCCGAATTTTGAAAATTCTTCTTTCAAGTTGATTCCTGTGTGTAGTTCTGAATCAATAAAAGATGGAAATTCCCCTTCACCTATTGTCTTGAATCGGTCAAGTTCGATTTCTTCCCCGAATTTTTCTTTGTATTTTTCCCTTAACTTGTCATAATTGATATAGGTTCGCTTTGTTTTGAATTTTTGCATTATTTGGTCAACGGAATCAATGTCCACTTTTTGCAATCTTTGTTTTGGATTATCAATTCCCCTTGTCATTCTTGCAATTGTATCTTTCGGGATTATAGTTGGTATTTCTTTGATTAGGGTTGAAATTTGTTGATTTGCGGTGTTTTTGATTCTGTTTATTTCATCATATATAAAATTAAAGTATATTACATTTTGAAAAACAAGTCTTTCTTTTCCTGACCATTCACCTGAATCAAGTCCGTTTTCGAAAATGTATTGAATGAAGAAATCCGCTTCTTGAATAATTGAAACATTTCCTTCATCATCATAGGTTTTGACCTTTTTTAGTTTATCATTTGAAAGATTGATTGCGATTGGATTGCCTTGATTATCTTCCCCGATTGCTTCTTTTTGTGAAAATAATTTTGCAACATTTTTTCCAGTTAGAAAAGCGGTGTTCACGGGTTCGACAACATTTCGAATCTGTTGTTTCAAGTCTTCTTCTTCTTCGGTTGATAGTCCTTGAAGTTTAGCTTTTGCAATCATTACTTCTTGAAAATATTCTTCTTCAAGTTCTTTCAATCCTTCACGGAATAGTCTTCTTTGTTCTTCCTTTTCTTCTGGTAGAAAGTCATCATCTTTGTAGGTTTCTGAAAACTCTTTCAATTCATCATCTTGTTTTTGATATGGATTTTTTATTTCATAGATTGATTGTCGAATTGCTTCCCTGATTTCTTCTTCTGATTCAAGTGTAGCAAGTTTTTGAATCCATTGTTCGTGAAGTTTCTTCGCTTCTTCGACAAGTGGTTGTGTCATTGCTTGAATCATTGATGAAGATAAAATTCCAAGATTTTTTGTGAAATCTGTCATTCCATTCAATAGTCCATCAATTAAAGGTTCAACAATTTTTGTGTGATAGTCTTTCATTATATCGCCGACAACTGATTCACGAAGTTTTGTTGTTGTTTCCATTATTCTTTGAAGTCCTTCTTCAAAAGAAATTTCTTCTTCATCTTCATAGTTAAAAGGTGGAATGTTTTTCTTGATCGTGATTGAATCATCTTTCTTTGATTGAATAGGTTTTGTCCTTTTTGGTGTTTTCTTCGCTTCCATCAAGTCACCTTCTTTCTTGTTTGTTATTGATTTATGAATTGAAGCCATTGTTTTTTGTATTCTTCCCACTTTCTTGAAAGAATTTCGTTTTGTTCTTCCATTTGTTCATTCTTGTAGTTGTCGAATTGTTCTTCGTTCATTTCTGGAAAATCAATTCTTTTTGGTTCTGAAAATTCTTCTTTGTTTAGTCCTAGCCTTTCAATTAAGTCTTTTCGAACAAGTGTGTTCAAGTATTCTTTTTTTGTTTTTCTATTCAAGAAAATTGCCTGTGTGAAATAATCAATCAAACATTCATCAAGTTCAAACATAATTGAATAATTTGAATGTGAAATTGCTTTTCTTCCCCTTGTTTCACCATCTTTTCTTGTCAATCTTCTTGAAGTTTGTGTGTTTGTTGCATTCTTGCTTTTAGTTTCATTTTTCTTCGGTTTTTCTTCGGTTTTTTCTGGAATATTTTCAACGATTTCTTTCTGTTTATTTTCTTTTTGATTGTTTGCTTGTTCCTTCTGATTTTCAAGTTGTTCTTTCATATTTCCGAACATTGTCCCGAAAGCTTGCATTGTTCTTTCATCTTTATTCATAGTCATTGACCTTCTTTCTTTTTTTTATTCTGTGTCAATTGTGTTGATTGCAAGAAGTAGTCCGTTTTTAAGTGCTTTATTGTTTCGGATTTTCTCTTTGGTCAAGTCAAGTGCTTCTATTGTGTCATCAAGTTCGTGTGTGTAGTCATATTCGTGATTGATAAGTTCGAATTGAAACATTTCTTTGATGAATCCTTCGCCTGTTTTATCGTTTGCAATCGCTTCTTCCATTTCCTTTGAATGTCTTTCAAACATTGCTTCAAAGTCCTGAATGTCTTTTTTTCTTATGAATCCGCCATTTCCTATTGAAACAACTTCATTTGTCTGATTTGGTTCAAGTCCAAGTTTTTTCATTTGTTCTTCGAATTGTTTATCTGAAAAAGCAAAGCCAATTGGAAAATCGTTCACTTCCTTTTGGTGCTTTTCTCTCATTTCTTCATATTTGTTCATTTTGATTTCACTTCCTTTTCAATTTGTTAAATAGTTCATCGAACTTTTGCAAAAAAGCAATTCTTTCTTCTTCTGGTAGCTTCTTTATGATTTGCAACATTAGGTTGTAGAATTTTGTTGCTTGTTGTTGTCCTATTGTTTCATCAAAGAAGATTTCCCCTGTTTCTTCTGGTGTTAGTTCAAGAATTTGACTTGCTTTCTGTATCATTGAAAGTTCAAGCTTTTCTTCATCAAAGTTCTTCCAGAAGGTTTCTTTGCTTCTTCCAAGTAGTTCAAAGAACTTTTCATCATTTTCAAATAGATCATTGATTTTTCTATTTAGTTTCGATTTGTGATTTTTCATTTGATTAGTTCCTTTCATCTTTTATTCTGATTTTTTTCTATTTTTCGAACTATTCTTTGAAGTGCTTCAATGTCACTTTTTGAAAGTAGATTTTCTATGTTTGCATTGAAGTTTTTGTTCCAAGCTTCGCAAATAATCCAATTATAAACAATCGGACCATTTGAATCGAATTGCTTTCTGAATAGTTCAATCAATTCTTTTGCATTCATTTTTTCACTTCCTATTCTGAATCAAGGGTTTCAATTTTTTCACTTTGCTTTTGTTTTTCTTTTCGCAAGTATTCTTCAATAAAGATTTCAAAGTCCCTTGAAACATTAGAACTTGAATTGAAGATTGAATCCTGTTCAACTTGTTGTTGTCGGATTGCCGTTCCTTGTCTGATTTTTGTGTTATATATTGGAATTTGTTGTTCCTGTGATATTTTTGCAAGTTCATTTGACAAGTTCTGATTCACTTTTGTGTTGACCTGAAATTGATTGATTAACATTCCATCAATGGTCAAGTTCGGGTTTGTATAGACTTGAATTGCTTGAATTGTGTTGAATAGTTGTGCAAGTCCCTGAATGGAAAACAAGTCCGCAAACATTGGAATCAATACTGAATCCGAACAAGTGAAAGCATTCATTGTCATTGTGTTCATTGTTGGTGCGGTGTCAATTATAATGAAATCATAGTTCTTTTTGATTGGGTCAATCGCTTCTTTCAAAAGATAGTGTTTGTTGATTTGTGTGAAGGATTGGTCAACTGTCGAAATTCTGAAATCCCCTTGAATCAAGTCAATTCCTTCATTCGTGTGAATAATACAATCAAGAATAGGTTCTTTTTGTAAAACATTGAAGATTGTTTTTCCGTTGTCCTGATAGTGAAACAATGATGAAAGATTGCTTTGTGGGTCTGTATCAATTCCAAGAACTTTGAATCCCTTTCTTTTGAATCCTTCAAGCATTGCTTGACTTGTAGTGGTTTTTCCGACTCCGCCTTTTTGATTTGCAATTGTGATTGTTTTCATTTCCTTTTTTCCTTTCTTTTTTTTGTTCAAGTTTTTTCAACTTTTAATGTGCTTTTTTTAGTGGTTTTTTGCGAATATAGGGTCATTTTCTATTCAATTGATGAAATAGTCATTGACCAATAAAACATTCGAATTTTGCCTTTTTTTTGCCGTTTTATGATGGATTATTCTTCATCATCTTTCATCAATAGTTCTTCAAGGTATCTTTCTGAATCATCAATCAAAGTTTCATAGTCATTCAAAGCAAATAGACTTTTCTTCATTGCATTTGTTTCTTTTATCAATTCAAGTGGTGTGTCTTTTGAAAAGTTGTCTATTTTGATTGACTTTGTTCTTTTGTAGTATGTTTCAAGAAGTTCTTTTTGTTCCTGTGATAGTGTTCTCATTTTTCTTCATTCCTTTCATAATTTTTCAAGATTGATTCGCAATCATTCTTTGTCTTGTTTAGCTTGTCGATTATTTCAAACAATAGTGTTTTGTATTCTTCAAAGTATCTTCGAAAAATAGCAACTTCGGAAGCAAGAATTTCTTCCCTTGATTCCCCTTCCTTCTTCAATCTTTCTATTGATTCAAAGTTGTCTTCGTTGAAATATTCACCAAGTAAAATAGACAAGTCCCTTGTTTTTTCAATGTTTATTGCAACATTTAGAATTTCATTTCGCAATTGAATTTCATTTTCCTTTTTATTCTCTTTTTGGTTCATTTAGTTTTCTTCATCTTCTTTCAAAAATCTGGATTCATATTCCTTCCAAGCTTCTTCGCTTTCATCTTTCAAAGCTTCTTCAAGTGTGCATTCATCAAAGTGCAAGTCCCTTTCAATTAAGTGCAAGTCACCTTTTTTTGCTTCAAATAGTTCATTCAAAGTGAAATAGCCATATTCAAAGCCACTTCCAAGATTGACCATTCCAAAGCAAGTGAAATATTCATTTTCTTGTTGTCCTTCCAAAGCAAGCCAAGTTTCTATTCCATAGGGATTGAAAAATCTTGCTTTCACCTTTGCTTTTTCTTTCATTCCATCTTGCGAATATAACTTGCTATTTTCAAATAAGTTTTTGACTTCATCTGATAGAATATCGTTTGCCTTTGGTATAGGTTTGAAGTCATCTTTCAACATTTCATCAAGTTGTTTTTCTGTGATTTTCATTTCATTTCCCTTCCCTTTCATTGAATATCTTTCTTTCTGATTCGCCATTGTTGACCGAACTTTTCCGCTTTTATTCTTCCATCTTTGATTGCATTCCTGATCGTGTTTTTGTGGACCTTCAAAAGTTTTGCAAGTTCTTCAATGGTGTAGTATTCATCTTCAAGCCTGATTCCTTCGGTTTTTAGTTCCATTCGTGGTCTGTGGTTTGGTCTTGTTTCATTCATTTTGCATTCCTTCTTTCTTTTTCTATGATTTTTTGTTATAATTAAAATGTGAAGTTATTTCGAAAAGCATTCGTTTTTCTGTTCTGGTAGATAGAAAATAGTTTTTTGAAATTTCTTCTTTTTTTGTGCTTTTAAAATTGAATTGATTGTTTTGATAGGTTGTGCAATTGTTTCAAATATTTCAATGATTTCTTCTGGTTCAAATAATCCTTCGAATGTGCCTTCTTTTAGTTCTTGAAGTGTTTGTTTTCTTCCTGTTCGAATAGCAAGTGCAATTCCTTCAAAGAATATCAAGTCAACAAGAATTGCCATCAATTTGAAGTCTGAATGTGCTTGAAATACTTGCAAGATTTGAAGTGGTATTGTCAAAAATATGAAGATATTTTCCCACTTGATAAGATTTACTTTTTTAATAAAATTCAAATATTTTTCCTTTGTCATTTGGTTTCCCTTCTTTCTTTTAATTTGGTCATATTGTTTGAAGATAGATTGAAAGCTTTTTCAATTGGTCATCTGATAGCCTGTCAATCGTGTTCTTCATTTCTTCTTTGTTTACTTCTGATTTGTTTTCATTGAAAATAGAATTGAAAATGATTGCTTCTGAATGGTCCTTTTCTTTTTCCTGTGTGTGAATGTAGATTTCTGTTGTTTTCGGGTCTTTATGCCTTGCGAATCTTTGTGTTTGAAACAAGTTTCCTGTTTCTTCATAAAGAATAGAATTTGCGGTGTGCCTGAATGAATGTGAAGTCAATCTTTTTGAATCAAAGCCACTTGTTTTCAAGATTGTTTTGAATAGCCTTGAAATTGAATTTTCTGTGATTCTTGTTCCTTTTTGATTGTTTGAAGTTCCTGTGAATAGTGGTTCATCTTTCTTTGCATTTGGTCTTGTTGCAAGGTATTCTTCAAGTGCTTTTTGTGTTTCTGGTTGTAGTTCAATCTTTTCTTTCTTTGAAGTTCTTCCCTTCCCTTGAATGTATAGGAATTTTGTTCCGTGTAGTTCTTCAATGTCTTCAATGTTTGACCTTTGAATTTCAATGATTCGAAGTCCGCCATTGATTGCAAGAAGTAGCATTGCAAAGTCCCTTTTTCCTTTTGTTGTTGTTGTATCAATTGAAGATAGGATTGACCTGATTTCATTTCTGGTGAATGTGTCCTTGCTTCTTCCATCATCGACCTTGAATGATTTGAATCCGATTGCAATGTTGTTGTATAATCCGAAAGCCGAAAGATATTTGAAAAAGTGTTTCACCGCTTGAAAATACTGATTCTTTGTAGCTTCTGAAAGTGGTTTGTTTGTGTCGGGGTTTGTATATTCATTCAAAAATACTTTGTAATCGTGAATAGTTTCAAAAGTTGGTTGATTGATTTCCTTTTCTTTCAAATATTTGATGAATAAGTTCAAAAATGTTTTGTAATTTTTCATAGTTTTTGGATTTGTTTCTGTGTATTCAATGAATCGTTTGAAATAATCCTTTTGAATAACTTTGCCACTTTCTATTGTTTCAAGTGAAGTTTGATCCTTTGAAATTAGTTCCATCATTATTTGTTCACCTTCCTTTCATTAAGGATTAAGAACAAGGATTTTTCATTCATTGTCTTTTTGTTGTCCTTGTTCTGTGCTTTTTAATATTCTTTTGATTCGATTGTGTTCTTTCTAATATTTTGAAAAACTTCTTTTTGTTCATCTGTCAAGATTTTTTCTATTTCATCAAGTAAAGTCAATTGATTGTTATATGAAACAAGAATTTCGATTTGTGTTATTAAGTCAATCATTGCTTTTTCTGATATTTTATTTTTGTTCATTAGATCACCACCTTTCTTGATTAGAACAATCTTTTCTTGTTCTTTTCTGTCTTGATTATATTACTTTTTGTTATTGTTTGTCAATCTTTTATTTCATTTTTTTTGATATTTTTACAAACAAAGTTGTTTTTCCTTTATTTTTCAAGGGTTCATCGGGGGTTCGAATTGTGTCAACTTTTGTTTTTTATTGTCGAACTTTGTCGAATATAGTCGAAAAATGTCATTCTTCTGGAATAAAAAAAGAAATAGGAATTGACCTATTCTTGATTGATAAAATATAGCACTTTTTTTGATATGGTTTTATTTGCTATTTTTAGCCTGTTTTAGCGACTTTTTGATTTTATAGTATAAATTATCAAGAAAAACATTTTCGATTGAATATCGTTGAAATAATACACGAAAAAAAGACAAGAATTTGATTTCCTGTCCCTTTTCTTTTGTGTCGCCACTTTTTGCACTTCTCTGTCATTCTATTTTGTCATTTTTCTTGCTTGTTTGTATAATTGGTCAAGCTTCTTTTGTAGTTCTTCTTCTGATTGACTTTCGTTTTCTATATCAACAAAAAACTGATAGATTTCAATCATCATTGAAGGAATTTTGAATCCTTTTTCGACAAGAAATATCAATTTTTTGGAATTTTCATCATAGTCAATCCCCTTTTCTTCATAGTTCTTTTTGACTTTATTCACGAAAGAATTATATTCTGGATCATATTGCATTTTGATTTCCTATTCTGAATCAAGTTTTGTTCTTGCTTCTGGTGAAAGACAAGTGATTTTATATTCTTTTTGATTTTTGTGTTCTTCTTGCCATTCTTCGAATTGTTCATCTGTCATATACAAGAATTTTTCAAGTCTGGTGTTGTCCACCACTTGAATTTGAAGTGAAGGGGTTTCGCCTGATTCTGTTCCATTTATGATTGAATTGATAGTTTGAAAAGAACGGGAATCACCATTCTTCGCACTTTCAATCATTCCTTTGACAATCATTTCTTCATTGGTTTTTGGTTTTGGTGTTTCTTTTGGATTCATTTGAAGCCATTCTTGAAGAATTTCTTTTGTGCTTCTTTGTTTTTGTTCTTCATTTTTCCTTGATTTTTTTATCATTTGACTTCACTTGCTTTCTTGTTCCAATAATTTTCAAGGTATTGTTGCACTTTCTCTTTGTTATTTCTTCGCCATTCCCTTTGATATTTGTTCCATTGTTCTTTGTTGTTTTCTCGCCATTCTTTGCGGTATTGGTCCAAAGTTTCTTTGTTTTCTTTGTAATAGTTTCGATTGTATTCTTGCAAGTGTTCTTTGTTCTTCTGATAGTAGTTTCTTTTGTATTCTTGCATTTGTTTTTTTGCTTCTTCTGTCATTTTGATTCACTTCCCTTCATATTATTTGAAAATTATGATTGCAAGTAGAATGATGATTGCAATTCCTTCAATAATATTTGCGAAAATTAGTTTCTTTTTATCGCTTGAAATTAGTTGAAGAACTTCAAAAGCAAAGGAATGTCCTGTTTCTTCATTGACAAGGATTCCTTCATCATTTTCAACGATTTTTGGTTGTTTTTCATCTGTTTTCATTGGTTTTCTTCCTTTCTATTGGTCTTTGTCTATTGTTCTTGAATAATACTTCAAGAATGTATCAATTGCCTTGATTCGTGTTTCATCTGATTTGAAAGAACTGTCTTCCATTAAGCTTGAAAGTCCTTCCATTGCCTTTTGGAAATTAGTTTCAAGAAGTTGATTTGTTTCTTCTTTGATGGTTGCTTTTCTTTCATTCAAATAGGATTTGACTTCTTCTTTTTTTAAGTATTCAAAAGCGGTTGTTTTCCCGATTCCAAGATTTTTGCAAGTGTCAACGATTTTCCCTGTTTTCAAATATTCTTCACAAAAAAGAAATTGTTTCAAAGGAAGTCCATTGTCCTTTTTGCATTGGTCATCAAGTTGTTTTGTGTTTGTATCTTTTGTCTGGTCCTTCCATAAAGAATAGAATTTGTCCTTGATTTCGTGTAGTGTTTCATCTGAATAGACTTGAAATCCAAGTTCATTCGTGATTTGGTCAATGTCTGAATCTTCAAAGTAGAAATATTCATCTTCTTGACTTTCTTCTTCTTCTGAATCACTTTCTATTTGTTCAATCTGTTCTTCTGGTTCTTCAATCATAGGTTGTGAAATAGGTTCAATCGTTCCTTCTTCAATTGCTTCATTGTATTCATTTTCAATGGTTTCTTCGGTGATTGTTTGTCCTGAATATTTTTGTTCAAGATAAGTCAATCCGATTGCTTCCGCTTGTTTCTGAATATCTTTTGAAAAAGTTTTGATTTGTTTTTGTATCAATTTGAAGTCACTTCCCTTCATTTCTTTACTTCAACGATTGAAAGATTGGGGAATGTATATTCAAACAACTTTTTCTTGATTATGTAGTCCCTTGTAGCCATTCCCTTTGTATCTTCCACGATTTGTTGTTTCTTTTCTTTGTCATAGTAGGTGAAATCCGCTTTGTATTTACAAGAACGAAAAGTTTTTCCATTCTTCTTGAATGTAGGAATCAATTCAAAAGATGGTTGCAAAGTTAAGTTTTCAATCAAGTTTGCTTTTTCAAGTAGTTTCAATTCTTTGTATCTTTTCGCTTCAAGCCTTGAATCAAAGGTGATTCCATCAACTATTGTTTTTTTATTGTGATATTTCATCAATGGTCACTTCCTATTCTTTGTCATTGAATATGTTTGTTTTGTATTCATCAAATAAAACATTGAAATCTTGTAGTTCTTTTTCAAGTTCTTTGATTGTAGGTTGAATCTTCTTTCTTCCACTTGTTTTCTGGATTTTCTTCATCAAGTTGTCAATTGTTCTTGTTTTGATAAGAAGTTCAAGTTCCTGTTCAAGTTCGATTTCATTTCGACTTCTTTTCTGATTCATTATTCTGTCACCGCCTTTTGATTTGATTTTGATTGGTGTGTAGTGATTAAGCTTCCAAGTGATAGTGCCTTCCTGATTGTGTCACGATCTTGAAATTCAATTGTCCAAGTAGTTCCGCAAACAAGATTGTTTTGATGGTCTATTTCATTTGGTTTGCCTATCTTCTTTTGTAGTCGCTTGCTTGTTGCTTGATTGCAAGTATAAAGTTTCAAGCATTTGTCTTGATAGTCAAGATTGATGATTGTTTCTTGTTCATCAATTGGGATTGAAATCCATTTGTCATCATTGGTCATTTGTGTGCTTCCTTTCTGTCGATTTTTCAAGGGTTTTCGACTCTTATTCCCTTATAAAGATTATACCACTTTTTTGATTTTTTGTCTATGTTTTATTGTGTTTTTTAGATTTATTTTCTTTTATTCATTTATTTGATTTTTTTCGTATATGTAAAATAAATTAAAAAAACAAAAATGATGATTTATTTTGTTTTATTCTTCAATTTAGTTTTATTATTTTATTTGATTTTATTTGTTTTTTATAGTATCGGATTTATTGGATTTTATTCGTTTATAAAGTAGCCGTGAAAATCTGTCCACCTTTGAAAATAGGTGTGTAATTTTGTAATTTCCTTTATATTTCAAGGGATTGCAAGGAATAGGGGATTCATTTTCTTTTTGTTTTTGATGAAAATTGATTAAAAAATGTGTCACTTGACCTTGAAAAATGTGTCACTTCATTTTCTTGAATACCTTTCAAAGCCTTTATTTTCAAGGATTTTAGTCATTTTCGGGGTGGTGTGTAATTTTATCGGAAGGCGTGAAAAGTTGTAGCTTTTAGGTGTGAAAATCTGTCCGAAGAAGTTTGTTTGCAACTCATAAAAAAAAGAACTTCATTCTTGCCGTTTTACTGGTCAAGCATTGTTTGAAGTTCATTGCAATTGCGATTATATTATAACATTGATTGCATTTTTCATCAAATAGGGGTGTTCCTTTTTATAGTGGGAAAAACAAAAAGTTCAATCTATTATTTTATAACAAAAAGAAGTGTCATTGTCGAATATTGTCTGAAAGTGTCGATTTCTTGTTTGAAATAACATTTTTCATTCGATTTGATGATATTTTCGACCATTTAAGCATTGAAATTGACCTTTCGTGCAATCTATCATTTGGAATGATTATTCAATGTCATTTTATTGCCATTTTTTATTGAATTATTTCACGAATTTTGACCGCTTCGCCACCGCTTCAATGAAATAGACTTCCTTTTGATTTATTCTTTTATTTTTGCATTATATACACGAAAAAAAGAAGTGTTTTTCAACTTCCTTTTGTTTCTATCTGAATTGACCTTGTATTTGTGAAGATTTCTTTTCCCTTTCATCTCTTTTCTTTTGATTAGATTGAAAGTGGTTAACTTCTGGAAAGAATAAAAAGTCAATCTTTTCCCCTGTTGGTCCAAGTCTATTTTTTTGAATAGTCAATGTCATTCTTCGTGGTGTTTCTCTTTTTAGTTCATCAATGTCCTTTTTCCCTTCGTTTCTTTCGTATTCGGTGAATCCTATTGTGAATTGATAGTCCGCCGTGTATTCAATAGAACTTGATCCAAGTCCCGAAGAAATATCGGTTGCCTTCTTTGATTTTTCTGATTCACGATTGTTTGCGAATAATACAAAGCAAAGTGTTTCATTTTCTATTGCAAAGCTTTTCAATTCCTTTGTGCTTCTTTTGATTGCGGTTTGTTGGTCTTCACGGGGTTGTCCTTGTAAATATTGCAAATAATCCACCGCAAGAATTGGTGTTTTTCCTGTTGTTTGTTTGAATCTGGTTGCAAAGTCAATGATTGATTCAACTGTCGGTTCTTCGGGGTATATTACAAGAAAATTGTTTCCAAAGTCCATTGCGAATTGTTCTGAATAATAGTCAAGAACTTCAAGTTGTTCTTTTTCAAGTGTGTATCTTTGCAAGATTTGATTGATTTGGAATTGGTGTCTGTGTCCTGATTTTATGTAGATATAATTTGAAAGCATTTTTGCGATGATTTGAATTTCCGCCATTTCTAGTGAAAAATACAACACGGGATTTTCTTCGCTTGCAATGTTTTCAAGTAGTTGAAGGGTGAAAGTTGTTTTTCCTGTTGAAGTTCCACCACCGATTGTGATTGTTGATTCTTTCAAAAATCCGCCATTCAATTTCTTGTCTATTGATTCAATTCCTGTTGGTATTGGTTTGAATGTGTCACTTTCGGTTTTTTCCTTGAATGAAGTCATTTGATTGCCTATTGATTTTTGTTTTAAGATTTCAAGGAATTTTGCCTTGTTTTCTTGTTCCTGTTCTTCTTTCTTTTGATTGATTTCTTCTTGTTTAGTTTGCTTTTTCAATTTGTCCTTCAATGTATCAATCTTTTTGTTGATTTCTGTTCGCAAAGAATAGTAGTTTTTGATTGCTTCTGTTCCTTTGTAGTGTTCAACGATTTTTCGGATTGCTTCCCTTTTGGTTTGTAGATTATATTCCTTTTGCACGAAGTCAACTATTCCGAAAGCCTGATTGCAAGAAAAACAAAAATATTTGTCATCATTCAACTTCATTGATGGATTTTTGTCGCCGTTTGGGTGTTTTGTAGAATCATTTCTATTCAAGCAATGTTCTGTTCTTGAAAGTCCTTTTCTTTGTATGTAGTCATTAAAGAATAATTGGTTCAAGTATTCCGATTCTTTTTGAATTGCTTCTGTGAAAGCTTTTTGAATAATATCTTCCGAATTGTCTATTTCTATTGAATCAAGAATGTTGCCTTGATAGGTTGTTCCTTGTCTTGTTGTAATTGTAGCAACTTCCTTTTGTGGTTTTACTTCATTATATTTGGAAAATAGTTCATCAAGTTTCTTTTGTTTTGAAGTGATAGGGTGTTTTGTTTTGGTTTCGTTTCCTGTCATTAAAATGTAGCGACCGAATGAATACATTTCAACGGCGGGTTCTTCGTGATTTGCGATTGCATTTGGAATTGTTCCTTCAACAAAAAGGTGAAGTCCATCACCAGAAATTGACTTTTCGCAATAAGTTTCAAGTTCAAGAAAATCTTTCAAAAACTCTGTGTTGTTTGGTTTTGATTTTCCATCTTCGGTCAAACAATGGTCCAAGTCAATTGCAACTATTCCAGAAGGATTGTTTTCAAGTCCAAGTTCAAAGCCGATTGCCGAAAATCCTTTGAATTGTTTTGCAACTTTCACCGCTTCTTCATAGGTTGACCAAGTGTTTTCATCATTACTTTTTGCACTTGTTCTTTTTCCGTAATCTTGCCAAGTTTCATTGCTTTTCTTTCTTTGATTTTCATTTGGGTTTTTAGGGTGTGCCTTCACCTGTGTTCTGAATAAGTAGTCCTTGAAGGATTCACCTTCTTTTTGAAGTTCATTTGTTCCGCAAACAATCCAATTTTTCATTGACTTCAATTTTTCTGGAATCGCTTCAAGATTTGTGTTCAATTGGTTATTTTCTATCATTTGTCATCTTCCTTTCAATTTGTTTCTAAAATATGAAAATATTTTTCAAAGTTTTTGTGAATCAAGAAAAAGTATTTGAAGACTTTTCTTTTTTCTTCTTCTGATAGTTGGTCAAGGTTTGGTTCTTTGTGATATGATCTTTTGAAATATTGTGTCGCAAAGTATAATGAAAATATTTCTTGCTTTTCAAGTGATTCATTTTCTTTGATATATTTTCGAATGTATTCATCATCAATCCATTTGTGCGATGAATAATATTTTTGAATTGCTTCTTCATTCAAGATTTGGTCAAGTTGGTTCATCACTTTGTTTGTTGTGATTTTATTGTTTAATTTCTGGAATAAAGAAAGCTTGATTTGTTCTTCTGATTTCATTTTTTCTTCTTCCTTTCGGTTTTGGTATTTACAATTTTTTAATAAAATAATATAATAATATTGTCAATTGGTTGTTTTTAATTGGTCAAGTGTGCTTCTGATTGACTTTTGATTTGTGAAAAGAATTTCGTTTGAAGTTCTTTTTTTTGTGTTTCAATGTCTGAAAGTAGCATTTTTTTGTCTGAATGATGGTTTTTTGGTCGAATTATGTCGATTTTTGTTCTTTCAAGTAAAATTTTCGTGCATTTAGACAACTTTTTCTTCAATTTAGGTGATGGATTGTCCGTTCGATTCATTCTAGCGAACTTTATTTTTTCATTTTTAGTCAATTTCGTTCTTGATTTGCAATTTGTCATCTTTCAAGGTGTAGTTCAATCCTTGATATGAAAAATCAAAACAATTGAAATCTTTTCTTGATTCTGGTTCTTTTGAAGCAATGTTCACTTTGATTTCGTATGGTTCAAAGCCTGTCTTGTTTGAAACAAGCTCTTGCAAGTATGCTTCAAGATAACGATTTCTTTTCAAATAGTAGTATTTGATTTTTTTAAATATCTTCATTTGTTGCATTCCTTTCTTTTGACTCGCCTTTCAAGTTGAATGATTCGCCTTGTAGGTTGTCTTCTTTTTTTTAGGGTCGGGAAATTTGGAAAATTCTGTTCCTTTTTTTAGGGTGTCGGAATAGTCGGATTTTGACCTTCATTTTTTCTTCAATGAATACTTATTGAATAAAGTTAACATTGAAATTTGTCTTTTTTTAGGTGTTCAATTTGTTCAATTTTTAGTTCTTTTTTTCGGGTGGTGAAATTAGGGGATTTTCATCTTTTGCCATTTCCTATGATTGATTGTTCGAACTATTCTGAATGAATCCGAACTTTTTTTGAAAATTTTCTTTCTTTTTTATGGTGTCCAAAAACTCCGAAAATGTATCTTTCTTTTTAGGGTGTCACTTTTGTTTCTTTTTTTATGGTATTACTTTTCTGACTTTTTGAATCATTCGTGCTTCAATCGTGCTTTCTTTTTTTTATAGCTTCGGAGTTCTTCAAGCATTCCTTTTTTTATAGTGGGGAAAAACTCTTTTTTTATAGTGCCGAAAACAAAAGCATTTTTCATCTGGTTGAAATCCATTTTCCAAAAAACTCACGGAAAATTTTTCAATTGTGTGAATGTAGGTGGGCGGTGGGTGTTGATTTTTTCATTTTTTTGACTTGTTAGGGTGTAGGGGGGAATCCCCTTTCTATTCTTCTTGATTAGTCAAGCAACTTGTTGACTTCTTTTGCAACTTTGTGAAATACTTCAACAGAATTTTCTTGCAAGTAGTCAATTAAAGCTTTTGAAAATATCATTTGAAGTTCATCATCGAAAGTTCCTGATTCAATGTTCAAACAATAATCTTCCATCAATTCGGAAATAAATTTTGCAAAGTGTTTCATCAATCCTTCATTGCATTCAATTTCATTTTTTAAGAAATACATTGCGAACTTTTCATCTTCCAAGTTTTCAATCAATTCAATGTTGTGTTCTGATTCCTGTCTGATTAGATCATTGATTTCTTGTTCTGATTTGCCTGTTCTTTTAGCACGAATCAATTCAATTGCATTTTCACTTGCTTTTCTGTTCCATTCTTTGAATTTCTTTTCTGAATCGGTCAAGTGTGTTCACCTTCCTTTCTGTGTGTTTAAGTAGGTAGCGACCTTTTGTCACTTCCTATGTTTTATTATAAAGGAATGTTGCACGGGTGACAACAAGTGCAACTATGCCAATAGATATTACATAGATATTTCATAGGTGAAAAATCCTTTTTTCAATTTTCCTTTATTTTTCAAGGGTTTCAAGCAATACTTTTTGTCATTTGTGTGACCAAAAATAACGGGGTTCGTGACCGAAAATAACGGGGTTCGTGACCGAAAAAAACAAGGTGATTTTATCGTGTTAAAAGTGGTCACAACATTTCACCTTGTCTTCGATTTTGCACTTTCGCTTGTTCTTTTCATATTGTTCAATTCTTTGTCTTTTATACTGATTATTTTTATTTTTTCAATTGGGATTGTGTTTTTCTTTTTGTTTTTAGTTCCACGATTGACAACAATTTCTTTGTTTTGAAAGTTTCTTCCAATAAGTTCAAAGTCAAGAATGATGAAATCTTCTTTTGCTTTGGTCAAGTATGCTTCAATCTTGTTCAAAAGCTTTGTTCTTCTTTGTCTATCTTTTGCCGTTGATTGTTTTTCTGTTCCACTTGCAAAGAATAGGTTTTCTTCATAGTGTCCGAAAAGTTCCGCTTCTTCTTTTTTACTTATTGAATCATAGCAATGTTGAAAGAATGTGTCGACCTTTTCTTCTATTGAATATCGCCAAGAAGCAATGTGATTTTTCTTGAATGATTCATCTTTCAATTTTTCCTTCCAATTTGGAATTGGTTTTCCCTTTTCATCAATCGGAAATTTGTGCAATGGTCCAAAGTCGGCGGGTTTGTTGTGTGGTGGTCGAATATAGGATTTCAATCTGGAAATCAAAGATTGTGCTTCAAAGTTGATTGCTAGTCCTGAATCATTTTGTTGCAAGTAGTTGTTCATCTTGAATGGAAGAAATTCAACTTCATTTGTCATCTTCAATGTGTCAAAAATAGGTATTTTCTTTATAATGTAGCCATCGAATTTTTCAATTTCTCTTTCAAAAGGTATTCCGAATTTTGAAAATTCTTCTTTCAAGTTGATTCCTGTGTGTAGTTCTGAATCAATAAAAGATGGAAATTCCCCTTCACCTATTGTCTTGAATCGGTCAAGTTCGA
>Ga0326514_10001246_pt1 | contig 16705 bp, 7 predicted proteins | sample 3_2548_0518_D_FD_203653 | JGI IMG/M metagenome (GOLD analysis project Ga0326514, IMG submission 203653) | Bovine rumen microbial communities from UC Davis, California, United States - 3_2548_0518 | ecosystem: Host-associated > Mammals > Digestive system > Stomach > Rumen | place: USA: California...
TTAATTGTTCTATTTTCAACAATTTGGAATATTTCGTTTGCATCTGATTATTATCAGCGTCATTACATGATTATCGTAGACCAAACAAAAGACATGCAGAAAGATGAAGAAGCGAATATGAAAAATATATTCTCGTTTTTAGAGAATAATTTTTTGGGAGAGAATGATACATTTGAGTTTGATGAAGTGACCGATAATATTTCCTTATATTCTTTTGGCTTATCTGGAACCGGTTTCGATTCAGGTAATGGACAATATGCTGCAATTAGAACTAAAGCCAATAATTCAGAAAACGAAGCAGCATATGAATTGTTTGTTAAGGATTTAATCTACAACGAAGGAAGTCTCAAAACAGATACCACTAAGGATAATCTTAAAAAATTCATTGAAGAGAAAATGCGCCCCCTATTTGAAAAGGGAAGCAAGAAATATGTTGACTTAAAAGATGACGGAGGAGTAACATTTTCCAAATATGTATTTCCTATAATATTAGAAAAAGAACACTTTAATTTCACAATACCGGCCTCCAAGTATATAATAATTATTGTAAGCAATTTTCAAAGCGGGTTAGACGATTTAGGAACAAGCCAAGATAGGACAAACCTGAAACAAATGCTAGGAAATTCAGATTCAGTATTAGTTTTTTTTGATTCTAAAATTTCCTCGCTGAATGACTATTTCTACCGTATTCCTTATTTTGAAAAAGAATTTCTCAGTTCCAAATTTAACAAAAATGCAAAGCCATCAGCATATGGGTATGAATTAGGACTTAGAAGAGGTGGAAAGGTTTTAAATAGATTTATTTATATCTCTTCGAATATAAATGTTATTCAAAATGAATATAAAGGCAAAACTTTTTCACTATCGCCGGTAAATATAAATTTTTACCATGATGATTCGGTTAAAGTAAATAAAGTAGAGTTTAGCATAACTGATAGTTGTAATAATATATTGTATTCAAAAGATTGGACAGACAGTAATATTATAAAAGGTTATTACGATACTCTAAAAAAGATATATAAGTTTCCTGCCCAAGACATTGAATTTAAGAAAGAGGTAACTCAAAACGACAAAATAAAATTTAAATACGTATTTTATTCTGAAATAACGGATAAGGGAAATAAGATAATTGACTTTGTTGATGAGGCTAAATTGGAGACTCATGTGATAGAAGCTGAAGCCCCAGATAATATGATAATGACTTGGACAATAGGAGGTATCATTTTTGGTCTTCTCCTTGCAGGATTGCTTTATTATATATGGCGACACAGGGGAAAGAACATTGACCTTCAATTGGATTTTAGGATTGACAAAATCTCTAAAATGCGCTTTATGGATGTCGTAGAGGATAATGAACGAGGATTACATGTCCTCAATTACGATTGCTGGTATATGCGAGAAGGAGAAACTGACCATGATATCCATGTGCGGGGAAGAGCAAAGCTTGTTCCAAAAGTTTTTGCTAAAAAGTATCCTATTCGTGTATCCTACAAAGTTCAAGATCTTGACCAGAATTTTGATTTTTCATTTCGACCTAAGGGCTATAATAGTGACGGTTCGTTAATGATAACTGACACATATTATCGTACTATCCTAAATCCAGATGGGGATTTTGGATTCGATGTTACTGCATATCAAGTAGCTACGGTAATCCCAGACTTTGATAACAGAGAGAATATTTTGAAGTTGGGCGTTGAAATAAAAGTTGAATTAATTGACAAGGAAGGTAATGTTATTAAGGCATTCAACCTGCCTAAAGACCAGACTTATAAAACGTATGAATTTATTGCCAAGCCTCGTATTGAAAATCCTGATTTGTGGATGGCTTTTGACCCGGGTACGAGTGGTTCTTGTATAGCCTATGGATATGGAGGTATGGTAGACACAAATAATATTCATCTCGCCCAGAATCTGGAAAATGACGCGGAGGGATACCAGCATCTGAACAAAATTTTCCCATCTAAAATTCGGATTCTTGATACTGCAAGTGCGTTCAATAATCTTGCGGAGGATATAGACAATGCCCAAGAAGTAAAAGATCCGAAATACGCGACTGCCAATAATCATCACGCCGATTTCTATTTCGGAAACCTTGCAAAAATCTTGTGGGGTGCCAATAGTTTCCAAAGTATTAAGAAACTTCTGGGCTACAAAACGAAATTAACAATATCGCGTAAAGATGGTTCCAGTATAATTAAACAAGAAATTGCAGGTCGTGATTTGGCATACTTATTAATTAAGGGTTTGTTAAACCACTTTGAGGACTATCTATTAACCAATGATGAGGACTTTATAAGGACGGTACGTCCCAAGTTTTTCCCTGACGGCCAATTTAAGCCATCGCGAGCCATCGTTACTGTTCCCAACAATTATACATTGACAAAGGTTCGCGATATGGTTGGAAGCATCAAACGTACGAACTTGTTCAAAGAAGTTCATTATATTTACGAAGCGGAAGGTGTCATGATGTCTTATATTCGGATGAATTGGAGCCAACTTTCCGACAAACAACACTTCACATTTGTAGTATTTGACATGGGTGGTGCTACAATCAATGCTACTGCATTCCGAATCAGAGTAAATGAAGAAGTTCGAAAAGGGAATACATATATCAGAGATGTCAACGTATCTACGGTTTCTAAAATCGGTTATTGTGTTGGCGGTGATGATATTGACTATGCGTTGATTCAGATATTATACAAAATCCCATCTGTAATTGAAGCCTTGAAAGAAAAGGATATTAATCCACGAAGACATCAACAAGAAAATAAAACACAGATTTTAAGATTCATCGAAAGGCTTAAGATAGATTACATAGACAAGAAACACAATGTGATAAAACGTGGAAATGTGACAGAGTCTATGGAGATATTTTGGACAAATCTATGGAATGAATTTTCTAAATGGGGAAATATTAATCTTCCCGCTGAGCCTTCAGATGATGACAAAGAATATATAAGTGCCGAAATCAAAAAAAGAGAAACTCTTACCTATTATGTGTTTAGTAAGGTGGAGGATGCTGTTAAAGAACTGATGTCCGATACGATTAAGAATAGCAAAATTGAACTGATATTCAGTGGCCGTTCTTCGTTGTATCCTGGCATCGAAGAAACCGTTTTGAAAGAAATTCGCAATCCTAAGTATGAGTGCGTGTGCGAAGACCGTTGGCATGGATTAGACAAACCGGATTTGTCAATGATGGACGATGAAAAGGTGAAAACCGCTGTGGTTGAGGGTGCATGTTGGTATGCGATGTGGAGTCAGCACATTATAATGGACCACGATTTCGTGACATCGACTTTCGGTTATGTTGATATGAAAGATAATAAGTCGTGCTTTATTCCTGTTATCTGCAAAAATGACCCATATATAAATGGAATTGCAAGAAATCAGGTGGAGGCTCAAACACCCACACTGCAAAATGTGAAATTTATTCAGATGTTAGGTTCAAATTACGATGAAATCCTGAGTTCTGATATCAGATATAAAATGAATCCTCTTATTGAGGTTACAGCCAATGAGATTGACGGAGAAGTGGAAGAAATATTTGTTGAGGTAGATGATAAGAACAACTTTACATATTCTATCAAGGTTGCAGGTCAGGGAGATGTGAGTGGAAATTATGAAGCTGCAGATACAGACATATTGGATGAAAATAGTGAGGTATATGCCTTTGCTGCAATTAATCCCGAGACTGATTTGTCTGCTGTGAATCAAAGAAATGATGGAAGCCTAACAGGGGATGATTTAAATCGAAAATCTGACCACCAAGAAGAGCCGGCAGATGAATCCGGAACGGCGAGAAAGTCCCGTGGAGGAGGTTTGTAGAACAAAGTTATTATAAAAATAAATATCGTTATGGATAATAAAAACAATTGGGCGTATAATGAAGGAAATCATCAATATGATGGATCCCCGAAGCCAACAGACCAAAATTCAAAAAACGAAGAAAAGAATTCTCCCCAACTCCCTGAGGAAGAACGACCGAAAAGTCAAAACAAAAAATGGTGGATTCTATGTGCCGCTATTGCATTGACAATCGGTATTCTATCATCTATTTATTTCATTGTCAATAATAACAAAGACAAAACGACAATCTCCGGCCCCAGCAAAAGTAAGATAGATGTTTTGCAAAGTAGTATAATTAAGTTTAAAGACAAGACCTATCTATTAGATGTTGGATCTTATGAGGTCATTGATGGCAAGTTGATTCTCTCTGGTGATACAATACCCCTATCAGATAGTTTGGCAAATTGTGTGAAAAGTCCCCATGATACCTTCCAAATTCAGATTCTAGATTTGAATGGTCAAGCTTTTAAAGTAGATAATAAAGATTTGTTGACCTTCACAAATTATGACGCCGATGACGCCTGTATTAAGAATTACAAACAAAAGAAGGACACGATTTATTATCACAAAGAAGAATGGTGGATTTTATACGAAAAATGTAATAAACATAAGCGACCTATCATAAAGAAAGAAGATAATTTTTATCACCCAGAAGAAAAGGTGAATGAAAGTAACCTCAAGATTGAGTTGGCTTCATCCCATAATCCAATTTATTGTGTAAACGCATTTATTAAAGATCAAAAGCTCTTTATAAAATTTAATACACAAGATAGCGTCAAGTTAGACAACCTTAGAATCTACGTGGGAAGTGAAAAGAACCCATTGTCAATTAAAGATTCACAAGAATATCTCGAATATTTTGAATCGCCAGTATGTGATACCATTAATGTCTTCAGAGTGTCATGCAAAGACGGTATAAGCTATGAAGTTAAAGTCAATGCGATTCCTGTAATAACCGCTAAGTATCCAGACCGCCCAATTCCACCAGAACCCTGGATTCTAAAGTTGCTTAAAAACATTTCTTGGAAGCAGTATCTGTCGATTTTTGCTGTAATGTTCCTTTTGGCAACGGTTGAACTGATAATTATCATAAAAATCCGTAAACGATCTAGAGTCGGTGAAATTAAACCTGTTCCGGAGCTTGAAGAAGAACTCAAACGTACTAAGAACGAAATAGATGACCTTAATACAAAACTTACGTTAAAGGAAAATGAATTGTCAAGAACCAAAAAAGATTTGGAAAAAGAGCAAGACCGTTATCGGAATTTAAAGGGTAGTTTTGACAGAACCCTGAATGAAAGAGAAGTAAAGATAAATGAACAGGCGCAGAAAGAAATAAATAAAGCCAAAGAAGACGCGAATAAAGCTAAAGACCGGGCAGAAAAGGCTGAAAAAGAAAGCAAAGAAACCGAGCAGAAGGTTACAGAGAAATTTTCAGCACAAATTACCGGACTCAATGAAAAAATAGGGCAGCAATCAGAGACAATTGATGCTCTTCAAAAAGATGTGAAATCAACAAATGAATCGCTGTCTCAAACAAGGCAGGATTTAGATGCCGCACAACATGTGATAGAAAATAAAGAGAAGGCATTAAGTAGCTTTAAGGAAAAAATTACAGATGTTCAACCGGCTGGCGATTATGCGAAGATTTTAGAAAAGTTGCTGAAGTTGGGTAGAGAAATTGAAGATTCGGCAATTGGTCTATTGAATGTAAAGAATATTGACGATTATCTGATTACAAAATATATCACTAGATTTCATTCCTCGTTGGGCGATATTGATATGAATCAGTTTGCAACGGATGTGTTGAATGTGGCGAATGTCCAATTCGTTTATAATACACAACCATTGGCCAATTATAATCAAAAAGACAGAGAGACTTTCGATGAGTCAATGAAAGAGTACTTTTTTAGTGTTTACCTGAAAAAATATATAGACGCAATTTATGTTTTGAATGAAACGATGGCAGGACTTTCCCATCTGATAGACGGTCTGAGTCCTCAAAGTGTGGCTGTATTTTCGAAATACAGAGAAGATTTGAACCTTCTAACTGACCAATTGGATATTAAGGTTCTCACTGCTAAAATCTTTGATTCAATAGCCAACAATGTTGATTTGAAGGCCGAGATGAAAGATTTGGATTTTGATTGTCCAATAGGAACGATTTGTCAGATAAATAATTGTATCGTTTTCAGAAAGGGAGCAAATAAACCAAATGAGCAAATAAATGTTATTGTTAAAAAATAAATTACATTATGAATAAAAAAGTATTATTAATTCCAGTCGCGATTGGATTGCTGATTTTTATCGTATTTCAAATAACAAAGAAGGAAACTACCGGAAACAATTTTGAAATGACGATTCCGAATAGTGCGGTTTTAAAATCTGGTGATAGCGGTCTAAAATCAATAACAATGTATTTAGACAACTCAGGAAGTATGAAAGGTTATTTGGATTTTGCCAGTATGCCGAATGGAAATGAGGCAAATGCGACTTTCATCAGCACATTGTCGAATTTTATGGACAATGCCAAGAAAACGTATGATATTGACCCGAAGTGTTTTTGTGGAGGCAAAGAATATGACAGGCAAAGTTTCCTTACAGAAATGCAGAATTTTAAGATATTTAATGGTGCTCAGACATTACTGCATAACGAAATTACCGAATTAGCCGATAATACTTCGGATTCAAGTGTTGTAGTGTTCGCATCAGATATGGTTCTTTCTTATGGAAAACAAACATTAAATGCAAAAGGAAAATATTATAATAAACAACAACTGGACCAGTTGGGAGCTTATGTTCATAATGCTATGACTAACGTGCATGGTAGAAATAACGAACTCCAAGTCCTTCTTCTTCAATATTACGGGGATTTTAATGGTCGCTATTATTATAATTATACAGAAAATATTGAACCTAACATATATAGAGATACCCTTATGAGGAATCGACCCTTCTTTTTATTTGCAATAGGCAAAAAGGAGTATCTGATAGGTATGATGGAGACCCCGGTATTTCCAAAACCGGTTCATGTGTATGCAACATTTGATATGCCAGCCAATCGAACCCAACAAAAATTCACAATAGAAATGGATAATAATGCCGTCGCTTGGATTATTGGTAATCCTGATCCGCAATATGCGGATCAACCCGGGACAATTATGACTAATGCGGAATTTGGTGACGCGGTTTCAACACTGAGAATTTCATATCCGCGTTTTGAGACTCCTGCTTTCATCAATGTTCAAGAGAATGGAAAATTAGTACCGGTTTGGGATACAGGTGTTATTAATAGTGTTACTATTGAGTCCGATGCAAAAGCTCCAAGACAAAATTTGATAGTTGAATTAAATCCGCATAAACGACTTTCAACAACGACTGGTGTTAAAATTCAACTTTGCAGTTATAACGGTTGGATAGATGCCGCTACTACTGATGATGATACAAAAGAATCGGACATTTCCGGTAAAACGTGGGGATTGTCGACGATTGTAAACAATATAAATAAGGTATATAGATCGAATGAACAATTGGAACCTGAGACAGTAGCCGAACTTAAATTCGACATCATAATTAATTAACTATTAATAATTTAACCACAATGAGTTTAATCGAAAAAATTTCCGAGATTCTGTATGCATGGCTATTGAACGCCAGAGCCACAGATTACAAGTTCTTCCAAAATGGCCATGGGTATCATAATGGCATGGAGTACTTATGCATTGCCCTGCTTATTATCCCGCTGCTATTTTCGCTGTATTTTTACTTTGTTCAGGCCCAAAAATTAGCTAACGCGACTCGAAATGCGTATTTGGTTATTTGCGCTTTAGGTCTCCTTTCTTTGATTGTGGCAAGCTATGTGATTATGTTCACATTCGTCGGCCATGAAGGAGTGTTCACTGACGGCAATATGTTTAAAATTGTGTTGGCCGACATAGTGTATTATGCGATACTCTACCAGTTATATTCCTGGTTTATGAAAGGAGTATCCAATGTGCCAAATTTGGATTTATGGTCTTGTATATTTAAATAATCATAATTAGATTAAGCATGAATAACCTGTATGTTTTTGCAATTGGAGGCAGTGGCGAACGAGTGATGAAATCTCTCATTATGATGTTAGCTGCCGGCATGCCGATAGGTGCGAAGAAATTGTGTCCTGTATTTGTGGACAATGATGTTGATTCAAACGCATTAACCACTTGTTTGGATTTGATTGAATTCTATCGGTCCAATCCTAAAGAAGATCGTACCGATAAGTTAGGACTACATGAATTATGTAATAACGGAGACTCCACGAAAGTGCCGTCATTTGCTCATGTCGAGATTGCTAAGCCTGTGATTTTAAATGTTGCAGGAAATACAATTGGAAACCTTGATAAAATTATAGGGCATTTAGATTCTAACAAAGAGTTCGAAGATGCAGTTATTGAAGAGAGAAATCTCCTCTTCACTCAAGATGATTTGGAAATGCCTCTTACAGTAGGTTTTGTGGGAAATCCAAATATCGGGTCCGTTGTACTTAACAGTCTTTCGTTGCAAAGTGATGCATTCTCGACGATTTATACTGATGCTTCTACCGGCGACGGTGTGTTTGTTATCGGATCTTTATTTGGTGGAACCGGAGCCGCTGGCTTCCCCCTAATCATTAATAAATTCCGCTCAGATGACAACACGCATTGTCCTTTGCTGGGAGGTGTTGCCGTTCTTCCTTATTTCGGTGTGAAGGTTGGAAATCAGTCTCAAGGTTTAATTGATACAAAGCGATATGATGTTAATTCGGCTACATTTACATCCAAGACCCGTGCCGCATTAATGTACTATGACGAGTACATGCGTGATATGGATTATATGTATTATGTAGGAGATAATGAGAAGCGCAGCCTCTACGAGCATTATGTGGGAGGGGAAAAACAGGAAAACCCCTATAATATAATTGAGATGATGGCCGCAATGTCAGTTGTAAACTTTTCCAATAAGGAAACCCGTGCAAATGAAAAGGTTGTATATGAAATCCCATTGTGGGATTTTGATGACAGTGATACTTCAAATACAAGCAGTATTCGCAACAAGGCCTTGCAAAGAGCATTGGTTAAGTTCCAAATGATGAAAGAGCTTTTTGAAAACCCGGAGTTTATATCGTGGAGCATAAGTCAGAGACATGTATTTGTTAATAATATCGGCTTTACTGAAGTGATGCGAGAAGCGGTACAGAACTCAGATTCATTAACGAATTACCCGGAAGCTTGGGGTCTTTGCAATATATTTAAACAGTGGAATAAATGGATTGTCGAACTTTCGGGTAATTCTGTAAAAAGACAATTGCGCTTGTTTAATAATGATCATGTGGATAAAAAAAATATTACACAAAAATTCTATGCTGACAGTGAGTATGGAATCGCGCAAACCAAACAAGTGCAAGAGGGTTGGCCTTTTAATGTTCATTACGTTACGAAAGCGATTCTCCCAGAAATTGAAAATGAGTTGATTAATTCATTTAAAAAAGCAGGATTCAATGCAAACAACAATCAAGTTGGAAAATATCCGTTGTCTCAACTTCTGTATATTATTTCGACTGCCCTAGATAAAGTAATTGATGAAAAATGTAATTTGAATTAAACATATGCAAAAGACATATAAATTCGGCTTGAATGCGGAACTTGTTGAAAATACCGCATTATTGAATGATTTCGTAGAAATTCATAATGACGAGAATGTAGATTCACATCATGGAGTTCAGAATCATAACCCCTATGGTGCCAGTTATTTTAATGACCCTTCCCAAATGGCTGTTGTGCCAGACGAGGCAAAGGTGACTTCCATTCCCTCTCCCTACGCCCGAATGCATATCACAGATATCGCATTCCGAGAGATGATGGCAGGAACTGGAGTTATGGATTCGGCGGATCATGCCCGCCATATTCAGAATATGTCGGGAGATTATCTTCGTGCGATATCTCATTGCTTGGACATTTACGAGATGCTGTTTCGGTTCAATGAATTAGATCTCATTGATAAAGGCATCTCTATCAAACGTGTGGAATTGGTGACGCATCGTGATCACAAGTATGACAATTTGCTGAATCGCCCGGACAAAAAGTATTTGGCGAACTTTATTGATACTCTCGATTTATTCAGACAGCGTTATCTTAAGGATATTCGAGAGAAGGGCATCACGGCATATAAATTTGATTTCTCCCAGATTTATGTATTCAAATACAAAGGAAGAACTTTCGCTTCGACATCACCATTCACGGGTTTTTTTGCAAAGGCTGATTGCAATTTGGCAGAGGCTGAATTAGAAATCAAATGGAAAGATGCCGGAGACGGAGGTCGGGAAAAGTCACATAAACTTCTGACCAATACTTCAACGGAATGGCTTGGTTTGCAAGGAAGAGATCCCCAGTTTTTAAAGTTCATGTATTTATTGTTGCGTGATGAGTTGGGGCGCGTGTTTGAACATCTTTATACTGCAGTTAAAGCATGTATTCCTGATGAAAATGCGCTTGCTGATCTTTCATTCGAAAAAGAGTATCCCAAATTTAATTTTGGAGAAGAAGTACTTCCTCAAATCGCCGGTAACACGCAGAATGTATCTTTCATTCGTCCGGATGGACTTGATTGCTCCTATTTGAAATATTTACTTTATTTACGTACACCCGTGGAACTGGCAATTTCCGAAAACGCATATAAACAGGAGATTGAAAATCGTGTTTTCCCAGAGGGGACGACGAATAAGGTGCCCTGGATAGGAGTCAATGATTTCCTCTCCGATGTTTTATTTTTATTACCTTACGACATCAACGACAATTACTATGCGGTTGATTATTATGATGAAAATAACAATACACACAGGAGATGTTTGCTTCCTCTGAAACGCCAGGCGTTGGATTATCTGGATATTCAGACAGTAGCAAACAGTCTGCATGTGAAGAAGTATTCATCAACACATTACTCTGTTACTTTGACCCTTGTTTTAACGACAGGCGGGAAAGTCTCCTTGCGCAGAGACTACTTTGATGTCACCGAAGATAATTGCGTTTTCCCAAACGGAGCATTGAAGGATATGCAAAATACAGGACAGCATTTTGCGTTCGGTATTTATCCGTTTGTAAAGTCTGCAAAGTACGAAAATATTTATAAAGTATTATTTTATAATGATTTCGTTTGGCCTCAGGGATACCATCCGCAAAGCAATGACAAGTTGTATGATTTAAATTTCTTCTACTTTAATGAGAACCACAAGGCAACGGACTATAATGATGTGAATGTCATAACCAATCAGACAAACAAAGCAGACAGAGATTTTAATGTCAATACTCATTACTATCATGTGTCTGACAATCAAACCGTTGTAAAAAACTCTCACATTAGCATAGATTTTGCGGAATTGACACTTGACTTGGTGAAAAATCCTACATCCGGAAATCCGGAACATATTGTTGGAACTGCTATTATAGCTCCCAAATATCACGAAGTGGCTCATAACGATGGAGATACAACAATAGCAGTTGATTTGGGGACATCGAATACATATATTGCTTATCAGCATGAAGATGACGATGTCCGTGAAATTTCCACGATTCATGACGGTTGGTATGAACTGACTCTTATGAATTGCCGATGTGAACGTAGCGACCGTGCTGATGCTGTTGAGGAAAACCGATCGGATTTGTATTTAAGGACAAGAGACAATGAGAGTCCAGATGATTATTGTCTGCCGGCACAGCTATGTGAGTTTATTCCGACCAAAATACGCAAAAGTCATGATGATCAAGAAACAGGTTATCATTTCCCGATACCATCAGTTTTGAACAATTTGCGAATTGACAGCCAAAACAACAACGCTTTTACAAACCGTGTAGCTTTGGTACATAGTGCAATTCCATTTGCATACTATACTGTTGGAAAACGACCCAATACAGAGGCGAACAGGTATGATTCAATGTCCAGTGGGGAATTCAAATGGTTTTATCGCAAACAGAATGATGGGTTTTATGGATTCGATAAAAAGCGGCAGGCTGATTTCAATGCATTTTTACGTGAGTTGCTTTTTATAGTTCGAAGCCACATGTTATGCTGCGGGTTTGACCTTGACAAATGTCGACTTGTGTGGACGTACCCTTTGTCGTTTGAGAATGAGCTGATAGAGTACTATCAGGCGGCATGGCAAAAGGTATATTGTGAATATTTTAACCCGTCGTTCCTTGATGCACAGAGAGTCAAAATAACTCCAGCCGGTTATGAAAAGCTTCAAGACTTGGTTCTCTATACGAATGAGTCTCGGTCTCCAATTTATGAATGTATGGATAATCCGGCTTCTGCCAATCATCTTACTATTTTGATGGATATAGGAGGTGGTTCCACCGATGTAATCGGATATAAACACAATACTCCCAGATTTATTACATCGTTTGGATTTGCTGGTAATTCACTGTATTTGGGTGGAAGCCTGAATCATACCGAAAATGAACTTACTCGAAATTATTTGCGTAGATTCGTAGAGCGTAATTGCAATACTTTTTTAGAGGCTGCATCCGCGATGAATAATACCAAAAAAATCGGATTGGATGCTCCGATAAATACCCTCATGAACTATGGTTTCGCTGAAGCTCCGACAGAATTCCAATCAATCTTCCATAACGAACCGACTCAATTTATGCTTCAGTTGCATAACGCTGCTCTAATCTATCATACTGCACAGCTCTGTAAAATTGAATCGCCAGATGAGATGCCAGACATAGTATTCTTAACTGGTAACGGTTCTAAACTGTTCGGAATGAACAGAAACCGTGGAATGATTCAGAGTATCTTTAATAAAATATATGAATCTGATTCACGGCTGTCTTATCAAAGCCCCAGGGATCCCAAAGCCGCAACAGCGCTTGGCTCTCTAAAGGGTGTCAGAACAATAGGACAACAGGATGGGCTTCAGTTTAACGAAGCTTCAAAGAGTCAGAAGATTGTGATGCTCGGTGATGCGGTAACCATTAACCCGAATATGGCAACCTTGTCAACAGATGTTAATGGGATTCGTGAAAATGTAGAAAATTTCATAGATGTATTCTTTGACATTTATAATTCTACACAACCATTTTTCACGAAAGAAGATGTGTTAGACAGCCTGAGGTATATTGATGGAGATCCTATGTTGACATTCCAAGGGAAACTATCTGATTCAATGTTCTTCCAATATATATCTTTATTGATGGAGCAGCTGTCAATAAAGATTACGAGGAGAATTAGATGATGATTCAAATCTGATGGGTGGGAATTCCCACCCATCACTCTCTTAAAGTACAACAATAATCAAAACTATATGAAAATCAATTCCAAAACCGTATTTGTCGCTGTTGCTTTTATATTGTTATTGGGGCTTTGGCTGTGTAACAGGAAAGGGTTCAAGATTGATTATATTAAAGATGGAAGTACTGTTGTGTTGCGAAATGGCACAGAAGTGCGTCTGATAGGAGTAAGCAGTACGGAACAGGGAAAGAGGGAATTAGAAGATTTAGTTGGTGAGAATGTTACCCTACAACCTGATATGTCGGCTAATTTTGATGCTCATTTTTTGTCTTCAGGAGATGTTGTTGATGCATATCTGTTATTAGATGATAATAATTATGAATGCATTAACGCAACTCTTCTGAAAAAGGGGAAGGCTGATATCGTAAAAGGAGGACATTTGGTTGATAGTCTCAATAATTTTCTTGAATATTCACAAGCAGGTAACAAAAACAGAGAAGGAAAACCTACGCCCATCGTGCAAAAGATTGATTATTCTACAGACAAAATCGAGCTGCCACAATATTCGCCGCAACCGGAAAGACGGCATAATGCATGGTATAAGGATGGCAATCAGAATATAAGCATGTTGGAGGAGGCGTGTGACTATAATCTTCCATATACAAAGATGTTCGCCAATCAACTTGCGGGTCGCGCTCAAGGCATCTTTTCGATAGAGCAAGTATGTGAGATTTTTGACTACTGTTATAAGAAATGGAGGTATGTAAACGACCCCAATGGTCAGGATTATATTGCAAGAGCATCAGAGAGTATATCAGCTTCACTAACCGGCGATTGTGATGATTTCGCAGTCTTGATAGCATCTTGTATATTGGCTTGTGGAGGAGATGCATGCATCGTATATGCGAATGGTTCCCATGGGTGTCATGCGTATTCAGAAGTAGATATAGAATCCTTTAAAACGAACAAAGATATGTCACACATCCAAGAGGTCATTTCAAGTAGATTCTCAAGATATTCTCCATCTGCTCTGGCAACAAGAAAGGATGGTATTCATACATGGTTGAATTTAGATTGGCAAGCGTCGTATCCAGGGGGACGTTATTTTCAAGCAGAAGAAAAAGTCTTTTATACAATTATAGATGGGCATTGGAAATGCTCCCGCTAATCATGACTGGAATGATAAACACAATTGTTTGGAATATAGTTTATATTCTTTTAGGCTATTGTTTCATATACAAGATTCCTCCCATTTTAAGTCTGAAAAAACAATATTCCACAATATTGAAGATCATAGGAATTCTTACCATTATTTTTGGTGTATTTAACATTGTTGAAGAAATATTGAAATAATATGGCATACGACATTTTCATAAGTTATAAGCATTTTAGTGCAGGAATGGCCAATAATTTTTGGTATCGTCTTACAAACAAGGGCTACAATGTCTTTTATGATAAAGAAGAATTGGGGCGAGACCGATTTGATGAGCAAATTTTTCAACGTATTAGTGAGGCAAAGGATTTTATAGTTATTCTCGAAAAGGGGTCTTTGAATGCATGTAAAGACGGGTCTTATAAAGAAGATTGGTTCTGTCAGGAATTGATGTTTGCTATTGAGAAAAAAAAGAATATTATTCCCGTTCTTATTGACGGATCCAAAATGCCATCAAAGAAAGAATTGCCCAAGGAGCTATGGGGATTCGAATTAATAGAGGCTCCGGAGTTTAGCTTGACTTTCTTTGATGCCTACATTGAAAAATTGATGGCAAAGCATTTCCTTTTATCAAAACCAAGTAAAGTAACCAAAGGCCGTGCAGTCTTAAAGTTTCGTTCAAATCAGGAGTGCGAAGTGTATACTGAGAGACGAATACCAGTTGGAAAACTCATGCCAGATGCAAGTGAATCTATCTATTATGTATTGGATACGGGAGGAGAGTTTGCCTTTACATGTATTAATTGCATTACCAAAGAGGAAATGGAAGTGTTCAAAGAAATACAGTTGAATGAAGAACGTTTTGTCAATGTTGTTTGGAAAGATATTCCCCATGTTGCAGAAGAAATCTGCCCTCCCAATAGTATTCCAATACCTATAAAAGGAACGACCTTTTATATGATAAAAGTACAAGGTGGACCTTTTTATATGGGTGCAAGTAAAGAACAGGGAGAGGACGCTTGGCCTGAAGAAATACCGCAGCATGAGGTAATATTAGATGATTATTATATTGGAGAGACTCCCGTTACGCAAGAGTTATGGAATGCGGTAATGTCTTCTAACCCTTCTCGGTTTGTTAGTGAGAAAAATCCGGTTGAGAACGTAAGTTGGAAAGATTGTCAAAAGTTTATTAAAAGATTGAATGAATTAACCGGTAAAAAATTTTCACTTCCAACAGAAGCACAATGGGAATATGCTGCACGGGGAGGCAATAAATCAGAAGGTTATAAATATAGCGGTGGTAACATTCTCTTCAATGTTGGATGGTCTGTAGCCTCAAGGATTCGTTCAACACAAGTTGTTAAGGCAAAAGAGCCGAATGAGTTGGGTGTTTATGATATGTCTGGCAACGTCTGGGAATGGTGTCTTGATAGTTATTATGAATACAATCGCAAAAAAGCTATTAACCCAATAGGTGCGTCCGCAACGAATAGTCATATAAGAAGAGGTGGATGTTGGGCGATTTCTGCAAGGCATTGTCGAGTAACGTGCAGAGATTATCAATCGGAGAATCATCGGAGTTCTCAACAAGGATTCAGATTGGTTTTAAATGCGACTGAATAAATATCAGTATTCTATGCGATAGGTTTCTTTCACAAATCATTCGAATACGCTATTTGCGTAAACAAGATGTACAAGTATTTCCTCCTTCTTCTCTTATCGTTACTACAGGCCTGCGTCACTAATTCCCCGCAAACGGAGACTGAAAGATTCCCTAAGCTTGGGTATCCTGTCGTAGTGGATACTATTCCGGAAATTCTGCTAGAGAGGAAGTGTTACTCTGTGTCATATAACCAGGAGACGCGGCAACCGAATTGGGTGATGTGGCAGCTGACTGAAGACCACGTGATGCAACGTAAAGAAGGTGTGTGGAATGAATATCGAGAAGATGAAGATTTACCATTAGAAATTAGTGCTACACTCGAAGACTATGCTTCATCTGGATATGACAGAGGTCACATGTGTCCTGGCGGTGATTGCAATTGGGACGATGAGGGAAGGGATGAAACTTTCCTTCTCTCAAATATGTGTCCTCAGAATCCTAACTTGAATCGTGGGGACTGGAAAGAGATTGAAATGGCATGCAGGAAGTGGGCAAAGCAATATGGTAATATCTATATCGTTTGTGGCCCAATCTTCCTGAAAAGTCAGCAACATGAAAGAATTGGTCCGAATCAAATCCCTGTGCCAGAAGCATTCTTTAAGGTGGTGTTGTGTTCTGAATCATCGGCTTCAAAAGGAATTGGATTCATCTGCAGGAACACCGACGGGAACAGGAAGAAAGATTTCTATGTAAATTCTATCAGACAGGTGGAAAGAGTGACAGGCTTTCGTTTTTTTCCAAATCTGGAGGATTCAATCAAGAGTTTAGTGTATGACATGGATGATATAAACATG
>Ga0326514_10001247_pt1 | contig 16698 bp, 22 predicted proteins | sample 3_2548_0518_D_FD_203653 | JGI IMG/M metagenome (GOLD analysis project Ga0326514, IMG submission 203653) | Bovine rumen microbial communities from UC Davis, California, United States - 3_2548_0518 | ecosystem: Host-associated > Mammals > Digestive system > Stomach > Rumen | place: USA...
CTTGGATGCGAGAGAAAGCTAAGTCTTAAACACCATAAAATTTAAGGAGGAATACCATGCAAGATATAATTAAGGCAGTGCCTGTCAAAGGCGGTGACTGTCGTTTCAAGCAGAAAGCCATTGACATCGATAATCTTGAGGATTGGATTAATACCACTCAGGGTACATTGAGTATGATGACTGAGGAAATCACATCTTTGCGGAAGCGGTTGGGTGCGTTGGAAAACCGTGACGAGAAGCATGAAGTATTCAGTTCTGCTAAGTTGTCGTTTATAATCGGCACATTGAAGACTTGTAGGTTAGAACTCGTCGATGATCTTAGAAAGGTAGATAACGCTTCATTAGATTATGCAACATTGATTCGTATCATATCTGATATTGATACGGCGCTCGATTTTGTCATAGAGGCAGCATCTGAGATGTTGGTTCATTATAAGGATAAAGAAATATGCTGTGAGGGTGATACAAAATGAAAAAGGACGAGTATATAAGTAGAGATGCTGTAATTGAAGAACTGGAAGAAGAAATTGAGGTAGGCGATGAATTTGACAAAGAAGATGTGCTGATAAACAAAGGACTTAAAATTGCCATTAACGACATTAAGAGGTTGCCTGCCGCAGACGTACAACCTTTATCCGTAGTTGCCAAACACATCAAGAGCAGACTGTATGAAACGGCTTTAAATACAAATGGGGCAGAGAGTGATACTATTGCAGCTATGGCAGAGCGTATTGACTTTTGGATTGATGAATTAAAGGAGGGTGTTATATAATGGATGAGTTCATAAATAGAAAAGATGCATTTGAAATTCTTCAATCAAGACTTGATAGCATTTCACAGATGTCTTATTTAAACATGGATTGGCATGAACTTGAGATTATGCGTGATGCTATTGAACACGCTATTGATGATGTGGGAGAAGTACCATCCGCAGATGTACAGCCTATTCGTCATGGGCGGTGGATAATAACGGACGATGTAGAACATTTCATAGCGATATGTTCTGAGTGTGGAAGGACAGAAGATAGCAGAGATATTAAGGATATGCCATATTGCCATTGCGGTGCAAGAATGTTGGAGGATTGAAAAATGAGCAGAAAAAGCAATTTTCAGTTATATAGAGTTTGGGACGGCATAATACAACGATGTTATAACCCGAACGCTAAAAATTATCATAACTACGGCGGCAGAGGCATTAAAATGCATGATGAATGGAAAAATGACTTTAGTTCATTTGAACATTATTGTTTAAATAACGGGTGGAGGCATGGACTGCACGTTGACAGGATAAACAATAATGACGGTTATTACCCTAATAATATACAATTTGTCACAGTATCTCAAAATATGCGAAATAAAAGAACTAACCATTTAATAAGTTACAAAGGGAAAACTAAATGTGCAATAGAATGGTGTGAAGTATTTAATATCAAACCTTCAACCTTATGGAGAAGGCTTAATAGTGGTTGGACGATCGATGAAGCATTTACAAAGCCTATTCAAAGGCGCAAGAATGGACGGTGAAATAGAATGAACATAGTATTACATTGTGATAGATGCAACAAAAAGATTGACGGAATAGATGAGGTGTTATTTCTTCGCCACGATACAGTTTCCGCTTGGTACGCTACAAGTCTCAATCGCACTGCTACTCAGATAGTAGCCGATGGAGAGAATACTATACTATGTGAAACGTGTCGTGATGAGTTTTATAACTTTACTAAGCACAGGGAGCTGATTGGTGATGAATAATTATGGGGTGACACTTCTTGAATTATGTAAAGGCTTGGTTTCTATCATGGAAAAACATCCAGAACTCATGGATAAAGTTGTATCTGTGCATACAGAATGTGGCTATTCAGGTGCAACTATTCCTGCTCCAATCAGAGTGTATACGCATAAAAACTTGGAGAGCGTAAGCATATACACCAATGACGATTATCCCGTCGATGATTATGATACTTACACGGTGTATAAGTAAGGAGGACCTATAATGAAACGTCGGAAAACCTACAATAAGTATACATATGATAAGATAATGGAAAAGCCCGATGATGTGGAGCTTCTTGAGCGAGAAGTTACAAAAGAGGGACAATCTGATGCTAAGAAAAATGTAGCAAAAATACTTACAAGCGCAAGCATGATTAGTTTTATGTGCGGTGGTGGGTATAGAGCCAAGGGGGTGAGTTACGATGAGGAAGAAGATGGACTATAAACATCTAATCGAGGATGTGTGTGGATTTACACATGGCATCAATGATGATACATTTAACCAACCAATACCATCTATGACCGCACAGCAAGCTTTGAATGAGCTATGCAATTATTTTCTCGGGGAGGATTGGTATGAACCTACAGGGCAAACGCATCCTGAAGTAGTTAATTTTTCTATAGTTGAACACATAGAAAGAAATTATAAAGGCGCTAAAATCCACCGAAATAAACAATAGGAGGCTTGCCTGATGACGAAAGAACAAGTATGTAGTCAGCAGATAGGTTGTTTATCATGCCCGTTATCTGTACGAATTACAGGCGTGTTTTGTGATAGACTATCTCCTGCCGATGTAGAGCGTATAATAAATAACAACCAAAATGATAAAGGAGGAGTAGGTAATGAACATTGAATCACTTGGCATTGTACACGATGCTTCAGAGCTGAGAAAGCTTATAGCTGAAAATCCTGATTTACCTATATGTGTATTAGTAGGTATGGAAGCTGCAACTGATGAATTTGCTTATACATATTGCACAGATGTAAGAGCACATATTGGTGAGATACTTGATTGCGAGGTATCAACAAGAGAGTATGTCATAACCGATAGAGATGATCTGAAAGATGCTCTCGACGATTTATACTGTGATGAGTATGCTAACCTCAGCGATGATGAATATGACAAAGCAATAGAAGCTAAGATAGCTGAGTATGAGCCATTTTGGAAGAAAGCTATCATAGTATATGTTGATAATTAAGAGGGGTGGTATGTATGTACAGAAATAATACCAATTTGATGCGCCGCATAATGACTATGTGGTTGGACGAGTATGTTAAGGATGATGGGGATATTGGACGTATAGGATACGCTCATGACGATATATGGGTAACTAAGTATGAAGTTAAGCCAAAGCGCAACGAGGATTCTGATCGGTATAGTTTTTGCATAGGTTTTATTGCTCCGAGGTCAGGCGCTGATAGCAATTCTGTATATAAGATATTTATAAATGATATATCAAATGTCATCATCAGTGTATCTTCTAAGGAATTAATAGTTGATTGGAATGCAACATTATATAATATATCATCTGAAGATATTAAATCATTAGCTGGTGCTGTATCTGATCCTGATGTATATATTAATGATTATAATAATCGTCACCCTAAATTTGCTATTGATAGTCTCGTTCTCAATAAATATATATTCAAGCCCTGTAGCCGAGAAATACAATTATATTTCACCGACGTAGATATACCTCTCCCTGCCGATGGAGACTTATTTGTAGGGTTTGACGTTGTTGTGGATGATATAGAATATAATTATCTGTTCCGTGTTACAGATAAAATAGTGTATCGTTCAAACAGTGGTTGGTGTACTGACTATATCGCAAAGTTCTGCGGTCATCGTGTTCCTTCCGAGATACAACTAAGGCAGACTAAGTTAGGTTGGGTTTTGCGCAAGGATTTAATTACAACAGCTATTAAAGAGAGCGGATACTTATAATAGAAAGGTAGGGTTTTATGAGACTAATAGATGCCGACAGGCTTGACAAGGAATTATCTGAGGAAGACTACATCAAAGAGGGAGAAATGTTTTCTGAATATGTAGACCGTATGCGAAGCATAATCGATAATCAGCCCACAGTATTCCTTTTATTCTCAGGAGGACGTTCATGCGGTAAGAAGTTATTTGCCGATTATTATAATATATGTAAAGTCCTCGATCACTTTGGTTTGGATAGTACAAATCCTGCAAAGGAGCTTGCATCTGTCTTAGAGCAGTATCAGAAGATTGTCTGTGAGCTTACAGGAGGCTTCTTCTCAAAGCTCACCTACGATGCGGACGTTATAATTGCTAAAGTGCAGGATATACAGAATGAAGATATAAGAACGGCTGTATCAGAAGCATCTAATTCATCGAAGCAATACAATGATGAAGACGCTACAAAGAAAGAGACCTAACATATAGGTCTCTTTTTTCAAACATTTTGAGTCGTTAATGTATACAAGAGGATACTATATGGAGGTGTTATATTAGGTCAGATAGTAGGTGATAAATACTACGCAGTATATGACCCAAAGTCTAAAAGCTTTACATGGCGATATTCAAAGCATCTGCCTTGGGGCAAAACTATAAGCCTGTATGCTACCAATGACTTCACATACCCAAGCGAACCCGAGGAAATGGATTTCTGTAAATGGTTACAGAGGTTCATATTCAAGTATATAGGGAAGTGATATAACGGTGAACTCTCCCCCACCTAAAGAGGTCTTTGGGTAGCTACTGAAGAAAGGTTATTACATTGAAGCAAAGCGGAGCAGGTGTATTTGCCTGCTCCGCTGTGATTATATATCTATGGCGAGTACATCAGGCGCAAAAGTCATGAGGAGTAAACCTTATATATTTGCAAAGGCGTATATGCCTAATTTGTGAATATGAAAGGAATGATTATATGTTTACTCCTATTGCGATGGGAACAAACCATATGTTCGGGCAGGATAACTACGTTCCTCTGATGAAGCAGAATTTTGAGCTGAGAATATATAATATGGACGGAAGTGTTCCTACTGAGTTCTCTACACTGCTCACACTTTCTACAGACACCATCGGAGGCATCAACGAGGAACAGGATGTAATCACTGTACATTACGGAAACGGCATCATCAAGTTCCCCAATAAGGTATCGTTCAACGATGTTGATTGGCAGCTTAACTGCTACTGCAAGCCTAATGTTCTTGAGGGTCTGAGAGCATGGCGTAAGCTGTGTTATGACTCTAAGGAAGAGACTATGGGTCTGCCCTCTCAGTACATGAAGCTTGGTTTTATCGTTCGTTATGACGGACAGGGTAATCCGAGAGAGGGTATTAAGTTACCTGGTGTGTGGATTAGAGGTCTTGAAAACGGAGACTATGATCAGTCTGGTGATATTGTAAAGGTAAGAACTACGCTTGTTATCTCCAAGGCTGAATATCTTACACAGGATGATCTGATGAACGGCACACTGAGGGGTTGATGCTATGAAGAAATATCGTAAGCCTGTACAGAGTTCTACCACAATTCGGTATGAAACTCCTTCGGGCAAGGAAGGTATCTTTGAGCTTGACTTCGATAATCCGAGTACATTGTTCCGAACCCTTGAGGATATAGCAGGGTATGATTTTGCTTTGCAGTTTCAGGATGAGTATGAGGCTTGGTATAATGAGAACGTAGCTACATTGAGAGATATAGTTGACGATTTCACTAAAGAGGCTTTCAACGATGCCGATAACTGTTCAAGCAACATATCCGCTATAAGAGATTCAGTCAATGAGCTTAACGAGATTGCTGAAGAGGTTCAAGATAATGAGATGCAAGATAAGCTCAATGGTATATTAAGTCTGCTCGATGATGCAGAAGATGATATATCTGCTACTCTCGGAGGTATAAACGACCTGAGAGAAAACTTAGGGCAGGAGGCGATTTATTAATGAAGCGATATATACGAAGCAGTAGTGGGTATCCCTATCCATATAAGCAGTCACCTGAGTATGCAAGACTTGCAGAGTATGGGTATACACTTGAAGTCAATAAACGTCCTACGCAACGAGGTGGAAGAGGGCTTGATTATAACGAGTATACAAACGCCTGTGTGATTAAGTTCCCTGACGGTGATACATACGCATCGTTTACGTTCTTAGAGCCTACTGATCCTGATTTGTTGGATGAGTTCTCTATTAAGCATGGCATGAATCATTGGGATGTTTACGCTGACGGCGAGAGGATAAATGACCGTATAGATTATGAGCCATATACATTCGATGAATGTATAGTGTGTGCGCTTAGATACTTTTGGTCATACTATTAATAAAGGGGTTGAGGAGTGATGTTGCGTGAAACGATATATCCGTGCTACAGTATCACCTGATCATGTGTTCAACATCAATGACACCAAGGTATCGTTTTATAACGACTTTCTCAATGACAAAGACCTCAAGTATATGCAAGAGAATAAAAATCGTACAGGTGAGATAGTGTATATGTCACCTGACGATTATTTCCGTGAATGTGCTAAGGAGATATTTAATGTATCACAGGATTATCTTGAGGAGTCAAGGTCTATCAATACAGGTACTATAATGGATTACACATCCGCTATGAAGCGTGGTGATGTTTTCCCTTTACCCTACATCAATTATGCGGATAAAACCCAAGAGGGCTTACATCGCATGATGGCGGCAGGTGATGCCTTTGGGTGGAACACGAAGTTTCCTGTGTTGGTAGTTACTGCGGTGGATGAGGAGCGAGAGGCATATAACCAAATGTTCCAAAGAATGCGTGACTATGAGCGCCACGACTTTAAAAAGGTAGTGGAGCAGGCAGTGGATGAGCTTACCGATTGGGATTTAATGGCTCCACCCGATGTACTTACTCAGTTGAAGGATAAAGTTATACAGTGTGCTAAGTCTCCACAAGATCAAGATATTGATGCTAATGACATTGATGTCGATGTTGTAGCTCGGGAGCGTAACGGTTCGATTGAGCTGTTAGTTGACTTGATAAATTTCAACGGTATCGAGGAGGATAAGAACCCATTCCTCACACAAGTTAGTGTGTGGCTCGATGATATGTATGATTTATCCGAAAGCCCATTTGAGGTATCCGATTACTATTGATGCTGAGGTGATACACTATGAAACGATACTTACGTTGCAGTATATTCTGTAGTTATACAAGAGGTTTGCTTCAGCTCATAGAGCCTGACGAAGATGTCTATATCGACGAGTGGAAACACATATATGAGGGTGAACCTAACTGTGGTTGGGATACTATTTTTGAGTGTGCGCTTTCTGATTTCCTTCGGTATGCATATAGTGAAGATAGTTCGGACGATTGGGGAGCTACAATATGTGAACGGTACTTATCGGGAGATATGTCTGCTTCCGATGTGCTTGAAAGCTTTGATAACTTTGTAGACCAAATGGATCTGAGCAAATATGATAGATAGTATATACAGCCTTGCCTGCTCCGATAATGACAGGTGAGGCTGTTTGCGTATTAAACCTTATATATCGTAGGCAGTTAATGCCGAAAAAATCAAATCTGAGACTTTCAGAAAGGATGATTAAATAATGATGTCAGAGACATTTGAATTGTTGGGTAAAGGTATGTATAACGGCACTATCCCTGATGTACTCACATTAAAAAGTATTCCTACTACATCTGAGTTAGATTATGTAGGCAGTGAGGACTTCGATAGGGTGATGATCGAGAAAATACTTCCGCAGGCTGTGGAGGAAAAGGTAGATTTCTATAATCTGTTGGAAATCGATTATCAGTGGATATGCCGATGCTTACGTCTGATAAACTATGGTCCTTATCATACTGTAAATACAATATTCTGCGGTAAGTGCCATACCACATCTCATGGTGAGTATACTGTTAATCTGTATACAATACCTTGTATACCTCTGCCTGAAAACTTTAAAAATAGCATAACAATCAGCAAAGATGAGTTCATTGACTATGATAAAGATGTAGTCATTAAACTGCCTACTATAAAGGACATCCTCACTGCATACAGCGATAATGCGTTCAAGGGGGCTGACGGTGAAATAGATCGTGAGCTTGCGAGAATATGCTACTGTATTACGCAGATGGGTGCAGACAAAGGACTTACACCCTACGAAATCAAAATGCGTATACAGGGACAATTCAGCGCAGCCGATTATCGCATACTCAAAGAAGTCATGAACGATATGACAAATTATGGTCTGCGTATAGCAGGAAGCTGTGATTGTCCTAATTGCGGAAATAAGGATGCAACATTCATAGCATTGACTGATGATAAGTTTTTTCGTCCGACCTTGGGAGATCTCCGTGCGTGGAAACGTGACAGGAAGAATCAGGGTACAGGGGGAAATGAAAACCCCACAGGAAATAAGACAGAAAGTCTATGAGAATATTGTAGATGAAGCAATGTTCGTCGCTCGGGCTTCCGAAGGTGCAGTGTCAGCAGAGTGGCTGATGTCACAACCGATATTCATACGAAAGAAGTATGTTGACCAATTCACACAGGAGCTAAAAGAACGTCAAGAGCGATTGAATAATCGTAAATAACAGAAAGCCTTGCAAAGTGCTGTATATTGCACAGCGCAAGGCTTTTTTAGTAAAGGAAGTGAGATAGATGCCCGATAATAACAACGGTGCTGTTAATTCAGAGGTTAATGATTTGTTCACAGGCAAATCTACACAAAATGGGAGAACAGATACACAGATATTGGAGTCTATTGAAAAACAGATAGAGCTTTTAGTTAAAAATGGAGGTAGACCTGATATATCAGCTTCCAATGCTAATAATCGGTACGGACGTAACGGTTCTACGCATTATCAGGACATGAACCGTAACAGCAGGATTAGAGGTACATATAGAGACTTCGGGGATGCGTTTAAGAAGTCTATAACCGAAGAATTATTCGGTTCGGATTTCAAGAATGCTATGAATGACATCCGTACTCAGTTAGCCAAGGATTTGGGTGTAGAGTTGGGTGAGATACCAAAATCTCTTGGAGACCTTACGGGTAAGTTGTTATCTAAAACTATAAAGGAAAGCTCTCTCGGCAAGGCTATTCTTGACCCTATCAATAAGTATAAGCAGGATCTTGCAAAGCAGATGAAAGATGCTTATGCGAGAGGTACTGCCCCGTATCGTAAAGATAGTGATTTTAAGCCGTTTGATAACAGACAGTGGCGAGGTACCACATCTATGCCCGATATTGGTGGTGTAGCAGATGATGTCATAAAGGAAGCTTCCAAATCAGCATCATCATCTATCTCTAAGGGGCTTAGTGATGCACTCGGAGCAGGCGAAACCGAGGGATTAGCAAGTACAGTATCAGGTATAAGCGAGACCGCTATAGGTACCCAAGGTGCATTGAGTGGATTAACCAACGTTGTGGCTACTGTAGGTCCCAAAATGGTAGCCGCAAGCGCAGCTACCATGGGCTTATCCGTAGCCATAGACTTAGTTACTGATTACTTCAAGGATGCATTGAAGCCAGCATTAGAGGACTTCAAGAAGATGCTTGCAGAAGTGTCTAAATCTACCAAGCGTTCAGAGACTGAGCGGCAACAGAAGCTTGATGCGAGTCGTAAGCGACTTGAAGATGATATCAGAACCATGGCTGAAGCTCCATTTAATATACTCAGAGATGCCGCAGAAAAATGGTACTCTACATGGGATAGTACTCTAAGAAGCATATCGGCTACACAGGGTTATACAAAGGACCAAGTATATCAGCTATATGGTACATATGTAGATAGGCTGAGATCCGAAGGTCTTACAGATGTAATTGGCTCTACCGATATAATCAATAATCTGTCTAATGTTCTCGCCGCAGGCTTACAAGGAGCTGCCGCAGAGGAGTTCGCATATATAGCTACAAAACTGAATGCGGCTATACCTACACAAGATTTCTTCAACTACACTGAGGGCTATATCACCGCAGTATCTAATGCGATGAACCAAGGCAAGACCCAAGCAGAGGCTATAGCGATGGCTAATGCAGAGCTTGAAACTTTTGCCAATAGCTTACTCTATGCAGGCAGAGAAATCTCAGGCGGCTTTACCGTAGGACTGAAAGGTGCCGAAGCATTATTCCAAAAGGCAGAACAGATAGCTCAGGCAGGTAGGTTTGGTACGGGTGGTATGCAGTTAGGTTCTACTCTTACTGCAATATCTGCCATTACTGGCGCTATCGCCCCTGACTTAGCATCAGGTATTGTAGATGCTGTGTATAAAGCCGCAGTCGGTGGAAATGCATCTGATATAGTCGCACTCAGATCATTAGCAGGCATAAATGCATCAAATACTGAGTTCTTACAGGCTATAGTTAATAATCCCCAGCAAGTATTCGGGGATATGTTTACCAAGCTTTCGCAGCTTCAGAATATGTCTAACGGCGCATATATGGAAGTAGCCGAAGGTCTTTCTTCTATATTCGGCGTTTCTATGGATAGCTTTGCCCGTATTGACTTCAATCAGTTAGCTTCCGCAGTAAAGGCTTCAGCTAATCCTAATTCTGCTCTAAACCAAAACATGAAACTTTTGTCTTCGGGTCAGACTACTACAAATGCCGAGATACTGCGCATGAGACAGATCAATCAGTATATAGCCGAAGATGGTTTAGGTTATGTACTTGACAATGAAGCCGCAAGAGCTGTATTACAACATGAGTGGGATGAGCAGATAGCTAAGGAACTGATGGAAACTACATACGGTGTAGAGCTTACAGGTTCTGCATTGCAGTTCCTTAATACTGTGTCTAATACTGTAAATAGAATAGCTAACTTCATGAACCCATTCTCAGCAGTCAAAAAAGTAGAAGAACTATCTGTCACTGTAAAACAGGAGAGCGCATTAAAGGATGATATTAAACAAGCTCTTGAGTTGGGGAAAGTCGGAGCAGGTAATACAAGCGTACTGTCTCAATTAACTTCGTATAATCTTAAAACACCCATCACAGATACTTATGTAGAACTTTTGGGGGGATCTTCAGCATTTCGTGATACCCAAGCAGAAATTAGCAAGATACGAAATAAATGGGGAGGTATTGGATATAGTCAGAATGATATACTAAATGGCATAGGTCGCATAGTGGATAACAACAACTCGTTGAACTCAGCTATATCTGGTGGAAAATGGTTGAATGCATTAGGTTCAATGTACTCTACAGGATCAGATGTTGTTTCAGGTGCATTGTTAGGTCAATTCAGCAACATATTCCGTGGTAATGATAAATCTGTTGAAGCTTTAGGAATATCATCTGCAAAATCTATGTTTGATGACATCCTCAAGATATCTTCCGCACCATACCGATCAATGTCATCATATCAATGGAATAGAATAGGTAAAAGTTCTTTGTTACATTCAGGTATGTATGGTTTGCCTAACTATGATTATGGCGCATCAGTTGTATCAGCATCGGCTGTAGCATCTGCATCGCAAACACAATCAAGGCTTAATGATAATCTACAAAAGATGCTCACATCTATGGATGATTACTATAGCGAGGATAATACTCGTTCTTATGAGGACTTTGTGGCTACTGCGAAGCAGTATGGTATTGCTGATTACAAAAAGGCATTGGAGCAGGGTGGTCTTACTGAGGAAGATGTTCGTAATAGATACAATCAGTTACAAGATCAGACAGCTATAAGTAAACAGCAAGACCGTAATAGACAAGAAGAGCAGTTTTGGGAAGATAATATATTACAACTTACTACAAGTAATACATGGTTGGAGAGTATAAATTCCACAGCAACTGATGTATTCAATCTGTTTGATGATTTTGTAGCTGCGTGGAAAGATTACTTTATTGAGCATACTGTGTATAATAGTGCATTTGATCGCTCCGCTGTTGAAAAGGTGCTGAGTGCCGAGCGTGATAGTTCTGAGACTGCTATTTATGCATTAGCTGATGCACTTACTCAGAATGATGTAGGACTTCTGCTTGATCCTACGGTGCAAACAAATGCTCTGCTGTCTCAGATACTAAAGGTAGCAAACGCTATATTGGTGCAAAGCAGTAACGGTGGAGGTGCTATATCCTTGCCTGACACCATAGCAGGCTTGTCTTTGGGTATAATCAGTCAAGAGTAATTCGCAAGATATATTATGTGGTGCGCCATAGTCTCTGTGGTGCGCCACATCTATTATGTAAACCTTGTATAAAGTTGATAAGTATATGTGTACACAAGTTATTGTGCTATAGTAACTTCATGTAGTGTTTATAATGATTCACTACAGGGGTTTTATTATAGTCATGGTAATATCATGATATTTAGAGGTGATAATCACATGAATGTAAAATCATTCAGCGTAGCAACTACGAATTTGTTCCCTGCTACAAATACTACAAAGGGTGGACAGCTCGTCACAGAGTTTAATCTGAGGTCTATTAATAGCGTTAGTGGTCCTGAGAATGTACAGTATATGAACGGACCATCATATACTCACGGCGAAAAAGATTTTTATGTATCCACAGTGCAGTCGGCAAGCAATACATCATTCTTTGATTCCACAGCTTCAGGAGGGGCAGTGATAACTATACACCCAGGCAGAGCTATAGTTAACGGGTTTTATGTAGAGAATCTTGTACCTATGGTTGTTGACTTAGCCGAGCTGAATGCACAAGCAGTAGCTGACGGCAATACGCCAATAAATGGTAAACTTGCTATAGGATTAAAAGTGATGTTCAGTACAGAAACAACTATGCTTGGGTCAATACTCACCGAGGATGAGAATGATGAGTACTATGAAGGTATACAGTTAGTGATCGTACCTGAGAGCGAAGTGAGATTACCCACTACCGTATATACAGACGGCGATGATGTCATTGATTGTGGTACAGTAGAAAATCAGTGGCGTGTCAACATGGATATATTACTTGGTACGTTCAATTATATAAATGGTAGTATAAGCAATGTGATCAATAATTATCCTGCCAAGTGTCAGTCTATGCCTGCGAGTCGTATCGGTAGTATAGATGATATAATACCCGAGACCTATGTTAAGAAGTCTGGTCTTAATCCCAAGAGAATTTATACATTTGCAGGAAAGGGTACCGATCCGTCTACAGGAGACAGTACATGGTGCGATAGCACAGATGCTCTGATGATTTGGGATAATAATCCTAAGTTCACATCTGATGCGCCATCATATACAGAAGCAACTTTTGCAATCACGGATGATTCACCAAATGCGGTCAAGCTCATACTCCCACACAAACAAATAGATGGTATGACTGATGCTCAGGGTAATCCACAATACTATGCCCCTAAAATAATCAGTATACCTAATGCTGATTGGGGTATGGGTACACCTGGCATGGTTACAAAGGCATACACAGAATCTGTGAAAGCTATTAATAATAAGATGTCCAACTTCTATCAGCTTACGAATGGTAAGCAGAGGGCATTCTTGAATGAGCTTACAGATGTATCTGATTTACCTAATCTTGATCCGTCATGGAACGTCGGAGATTATGTATTAGTAGCTAAGGATAGTACAATCATTAGTGAACTCAATGATACGCTCAATCTCACACCTCCATCGACTATGTATGTGGTCCTGCCTGGAGTGGTTACTGCTATAGGTGAAGCACAAGCTACGGCTCCTACAGGTGTATGTCTCGATACATACGTCGAGCCGTATGAAACAGATACACAATATAATCAGGCAAGTAATCGTAATTGGTGGGATATCAGCTCAGGTGCATATCGGGGTGTCGTAGGTGTCGATTATTTTACACTCAAGTTAGAGCGCTCATCTGGCGATTATGTGTACTGTTATTATCCTGTGACTGAGACAAATGGGCTGAAGACATATTCGGTTCCGATTCAACTAACAGGTCAATATCCGTTTGCTACTGAGGAGATGACAGGTGGGTTCTTGAATGCTCCCGACTCATATGTGGATGCAGGATATGTGTATCTTGATGACTATGGTCATTTGCGACTGAGAGATTATGCTTTGTTGCGTAGCGGTACACTTGCGTATCAGCTTGGTGCAGATTACACAATAGATGCAGGTCTCACTATTGATGAGATACAAGCAGAACTGAATGAGTACATCAACCAACGAATTGCATTTCCTACGTTGCAACAGATTTACAATAGTAATCCGAATGTAATAACTATTAATATTACTTTGCCTGAAGAAATTGATGAGGAGACACCTACATTGAATATATCAGGCATAGATAGTCGATTTAATACTGCTGTTTGTGTAAATATATACGGCGTAGCTACAAATGCTACAACAATTAATGTCAGCGATTGCGAGAAGATAAAGATAGTTGTGGCTGAGGGAACTCCAACAGTCAATCTGTATCGTTCTTGCCTCTATTATGATGCTAACACACTCACTATACTTAATGAAATTGTAGATATGTCACTGTGGTATGAGAAAATGCAGAGTACAGATCCTGATATCGTTGTAGAGGGTATGACTGTAAGAGCTGTAGCTGATACAGATACTTATTACAGTGATGAAGCAGATTATACTGTGGTTTCCTCCGAATTTTGGTCCACTGATGCACCGAACGATAATCATTTTATGGTCGCTTTACAGAGTATCACATTTGGTGGCAATGGCATCATTACTGGGTGCAGTGTGTTGGTTAGAAATGATTCAACTTCAAATGTTACCGAGGGTAGGGCTGTATTCCATGATACTTCGTTTGTATTACCGCAGGGACCTGCTTTATATTACCCTGTGACTCGATTGAACCAAGCAATTAAGGTGACGGGTAGATTTATTTCCGCATATGAAATTTCTAATCCCGATGGTTATATGGTTCAAGAGACCGATTTTTCATTGTCTACACCATATTATAATACGCTTGGTCAAATCAAGGGTAATGGTGAAGTGGCATTCTTGACTAATGCATATTCCATATCTGTGGCTGACCCCGAGACTATTACTGTGTGGGAACCTAACTCATTCCACCACTTTAGCGGTACCACTCTGTTGTGATTGTAGGTGATACTATGTTTGTTCATGATGTAATAAAGATAAGGTATTCAAATGATGGATACCTTATCGATTACCCATATCACATGATATCGGATAAAGAGATGATGCAAGCATTCTATGATGCTAACGGAGCAGGCTTTTTCACTGATAATTATCCATGTATGTCGGATGACATCGAATTTATACGTTCATATAACATATTGGTTCAAACCATACTGACGTATATAACGCTGTACATCAATGAGGAAATTGCAACAATACCTGATTGGATATATTCATATATGCTTGGAGCGACTATATCTGTAAACAGCGATAAGTTAGACATTTATGATTTATCTGTGCAATTAGGTGTTGGAAAAACAGATATTTTTACTCAAGCCTGCTCCGAAGCTTGTTTTAACGAGAGTTCTGTAACTTGCAAGGGCTATCGTAGGCATACACTTAACATCAATTCGTTTTCGGCTAAAACGGTCGATGCCTTGAAGAACATCAAGTTAGTTTATAATACAGATACGGTTCCCAATCTGTATGCAGAAGGGGTGGAAGTCATTACGTTATATGATCTGTACCGAAATGTTACAATCAGTTCATCGTATGAGCGACCACCGACGATGTTTGGTGAGCCACACATAATAAAGTCTCTGAGGTTGAGACAGATATCTCTATAAAAGGGGGCAGTGATATGCAGTTTCTTGAACTGACGGAAAACGCTACGCTTTCGTGGCTGAATAATCGTGTGGGAGTCAAGAATACCCCTACTGTACTACAACAGAATAATATCCCAAGAGTACATAATGTAGGCAAAGCATTCAAAGATATGACCGCACAGAAGGTGGCTGAGTATACGGAAGTAGACCCTAATGGACAAGTATCTACTGTTGTATCTTACCCGAAGAAAATAAATATATTGAATACATTTACTTCCGATGCAGATGTGTTTGAAGCTGCGGCGTTGCAAAACGATGATGGGTGGAAGTTATTAGCTACCGTAGGTACTATGCCAAACTATCTTCGTATACCATCAACATTCACATTACCTGATAGTATAGATATACTTGGTGGCTCAGGAGCCATAGATAAACGAGTATACAATCAAGCCATCGGCTTCTTGGAGAACAAATTAGATGTGGACCCTGCTATATTCAATAAATATAGCGATATACGTTCTTCTTCATATAATACAGTCGGCTCAGATAATGTATATCAATGGTTTAAACTCCCATGGGGTGACATTACATTGTATTCATCTCTTAGCGATACTTCGATGGATTTTCCTGTATACCCCGAGGAGTATGATGATGAGCATCAAGCTAACTATGATACAATGCCTGATTTGTTATATCAATACGAACCATGGCAAGTGTATAAGAGTTCGGGACCTCGGAGTAACCCCTATACTTTCAAGATGCATCGTGATATGTGGTCTGGTGATCATAGGGACGGTAAATGTAATGAGCTTATAAGATTTTGTGAAGCTAATTGTTACCCTGTATTCAGTGGTGCAACAGTGCAAACATCTACTGTTGTGCTATATATTGCAGGTAAACCACTTATAAGGGGTATACTCACTTCTGTAAAAACACAGTATTCTGGACCCATAGGATTGGACGGCTTTCCCCTATATGTGGAAATGACATTGAATATTACAGAAGTATCTTCTGAGCCATTGAATTATTATAGCGTGATGCGAAAGGGGCTGATTGGGTGATGACAAAAGGCACTAAACCTGTATATTATGATACGTTGATCCCATATAAGACTATACCCTACAAGGGTATAGAATACTCTGTGTGCAGAGACTATGATCACATTAGCAGATATAAAGGATTACGTCAAATAGTACATAATCCTGCGGATATCGATAGATTCATAGCACTTGAGACACCTAACGCCGTTAATTCTAACGCCAGCTACAGATATTATGTGGTTCCCACTATCGAAGAACATAGGTTAGATTTAATAGCATATAAG
>Ga0326514_10001248_pt1 | contig 16695 bp, 1 predicted proteins | sample 3_2548_0518_D_FD_203653 | JGI IMG/M metagenome (GOLD analysis project Ga0326514, IMG submission 203653) | Bovine rumen microbial communities from UC Davis, California, United States - 3_2548_0518 | ecosystem: Host-associated > Mammals > Digestive system > Stomach > Rumen | place: USA: California...
AAATTTGGGTTATAATATTTTTGACCTAAATGATTCTTTTTATAATGACATTTGTTCAGTTTTTACTTATAATGATTCTGATATAAGTTTAAGTGAAAGAAAAAGTCTTCTTGATTTATCAGATGAAAATTTTTGTATGACTAATTGTATCCCCAATCCCAATCCCCAATCCCCATTGATGCATTTAAAATTTAATTTTATTTAAATTTAATTTTGATTTATTAATATTTAATTAAAATATTTATATAAAATTATTAATCTTTATTTTTTTTTTTAGGAGGCTTCCTTTTATTTTTACCTTCATCATCTCCACGATTAGGAAGTTTTTTTGTCTTAATTTTCTTTGGTACCGTTTTTTTAATATATTCTCCTTCTTCTAAATTATTCTCATTTTTTCCTTTATTTTCTTCTTCCATTTTTATTTTCTCTTCTCTTTCTTTTCTAATTCTTTCAGCTTCTTTTTTCTTTTGGATATGTCTTTCTATTTCATTTTCAAATCCTTCATCTTTGTTACCTACCAAATAATAATAGAAAAATAATATTTCCTTTATCTTTATATTTAATTCTTTTAACTTTAATAAATTTGCTTCAAATTTTGATGAATCATTATATAAATTTGATTTCCATAAATATCTATTATTTAAATAATCAATAATATTTTTTTTATTATTTTTGATTTTTATTTCTTTATCATTATCTTTTTCCCTGAATAATACTAAAGTAATAAATTTTCTTATTGCATCAGCTAAATCTTCTTTTTTAATGGTCATATCTCTATCTTCCAATTTATAATCAGATTTTTTTTCTTGGTATTTTTCAATATCCTCCTTAACATACCTAAATATCAACTTTAAAAAGTAATCAAAGATATTTGTTATTTTACTAACATTTAAATTAGCATTTGAATAATTTTTATCTTGATTATTTCGTTGATTACCTTGGAATAATTGCTTAAAATCTTCTGATATATTATTTAAATTTATGACTATTTCAATATCACCTATTTTAGTGTCACCAGTAATTTTATTATTATTTTTATCTTTACTTGTTTTATTCAAATCTTCTATTACAGTAATAAAATTATTTATTATAATTTGATATTTTCCTAAGTTTCCTTTGTTATCTTCAATAAAGTTATATATAATTTCTTTATCATCCATATTTATAGGAAATACTTGATAACCAAAATCGGATATTAAATCTATAATTTCATGACTAAAGACCTCATTATTAAAATTAAATTCTTTTAGCTCATCATTAAACAACTTTTTATTTTTTACCAATGTACCAGTTAATTCTGATTCTATTTGGTCCAACCTTATTACATAATCATTATAATTTTCATATTTTTTAGTATCTATGTATTTTCTATAAGATGAATTAAATATTACTTTATTGAATTTACAGTTTTCACTCAAAGAAAATATTTCATTTTCTTTTACTTGTTGAATTCTTATTTTATTTTTGCAATTATAATTAAATACTCCTTTATTTATTTTCTTATCTAATAAATCTTCTAATTCTTTATTATTTTTATTTATAAATACTTTATACATTTTTTTATAAGATTTTCCATATTCATTATCATCTATTAAAAGAAAATCAATAATTTTATTGTTTTCCTTATCTAATTTGAGTTCATTTCCATTATCATCTCTATTTTCTAAATCATTATAAAACTCGATAAATTCATCAATTAATTTTGAATTTTTTTTATCTTGATAAATATCACTAATATTCAAAGTTTCTTTTTCTGCTTTCTCTCTAGAAATTTGATCCGAGTAAAAATCATTAAATAATTTAAAAACTTTATTAAAGAGAACCAAATTATCCAAAGAATAATTATCTTCACATTGTTCTTGACTTTTATTTTTTAAATATTTTACTAATGTTGGATAATTATCTTCATCTTTATCTTTTAATAAATTATAGATATAATCTTCATCCAAATAGTCAGTATAATAGAAATTCTCATAAAATGGAAATTCTGATCTTTTATATTCTCCTTTATCATATATTTCTTTTACTAATGCAATTCCAGATTCTTTATTTGATATACAATTTTCCTCTAACTTTTTATACTTATTAATTTCTTCATCAACTTTATTACATTTTTCTTGAATTATAGTTTCCAATTCATCTTCAAATTCAACTAGTTTTTTAAATTCATCTATACATTTTTTTTTGTGTAGTTTATCAAATAAATCTTTAAAGATAAAATTCATAAATATTTCTAAATGTTTAATGCCTTTATTTTCTAATTCAACTTTTAATCTATTAAAACATTCTTTTATCATATTAATCCATGCTGTTTCTTTCGACCAAGTAGTTCCTTTTGGCAAATAATAATCGAATTTATCTGATTGAGTATACAATCTAGCAAAGAATAAATGACAGTATAAAATATAATTTAATAATCTATAAGAAATCTGACTTAAATTCCTAACTATTCTTTTCTCTTTTCTAAAATTCTTTATATCTATTTGATTTAATCCACTTTCCTCATTATATAAAGGCCTTATATAATTATCCTCAAATTGTGCTATAGTCATATATCTTAATGTCTCAAATTTACTTTCATCAATCTCCTTTAATTTTTCAATTTCTTCATTGTCCTTAAATATTCTGAAATATTTGGTATTAGTATCAACAGTTTTATATACTTTAATATCAATTGTTTTAATTTTATCGTTTTCTTCCTTTATTATTTCTTCTTTGTAGTATTCTTTTGCTCCAATTTCATATTTACATTTTGGACATACCATATTGATTTGAACTTCATCAGGAAATCCAGAGGGGACTGAATGGTAAAAACCTTTCTCGCATAAGCAAACAAAACATCCTTCTTCCGGCTTTTCTTTAAAATGATTTATTATATCGCTATATAATTCATAATAAGGCTGGTCATTGTTATTATCATTTCCAGGATAAAATTTTTGGTGAAAATCTTCTATATTATTTTTATCATATAAATATGAATAAATATTTTCTCCTCCTTTTCTTTTTGCCTCATTTAAACAATATCTATATCCGTATAATAAAGCTATAATATCGTCTGAATTAATTTTATATTCTTCTTTAATTTTTTGAAATGTTTTTTTGTCAAAAAATAATTTCATTAATGAAATTAGTTTATTACTCTTATTATCTTTATTACCATATAATGATTCACAAATATTTAAATAAAAATTAGTATAAGAAATATTATTTACAAAATCTTCATTTTTTAATTTAGATAATATTAATTTATAAGATGCCACATAAAAATCATCAAAATCATTTATTTTTAAACTAATATCATCTTTTGTTAATTTTTTTTCAAAATTTTTATATTCATATTCTTTAAGTGTTTTAAATGTTTTTAATTGATTATCATCGTAATTAAATTGTTCTAATTTTTTAATATCTTCGACTCTGATAAATTCATTAAAGCCTTCATAACTTTCTAATTTGTACTTTTTTATAATCTCATTATTTAAAAAGGTATCTATTTGCTTATTATTTATATTATAAATAATTTTATAGATATAGAGTTTAACCATATTTATTTTATCATTTTCATTAATGATATTAATGTTCTTAATTATATTTTCCTGTGAAAAATCTTTTTTATTGAATAATTTTATGAATGTATAGCAAAATGCTTTTATGTAACCTATACAAAATAGTTTTGTTATATATAAATTTCCTCCATTAATATAATCATTTTTATAGTCATATAAAAAATTATTACATTCTTTAAAGACCATTAAATGCTCATCTTTTTCTTCTATTTTTTCTTCTTCTTCTTCTTTTTCTTCTTCTTCTTCCTCTTTTTTTTCTACTTTTTCTTCTTCTTTTTTTTCTACTTTTTCTTCTTCTTTTTTTTCTACTTTTTCTTCTTCTTTTTTTTCTACTTTTTCTTCTTCTTTTTCTTCTTCTTCTTCTTCTTCTTCTTCTGCTTCCTCTTTTTTTTCTTGAATAATTTTAAAAAAATTCAATGAGTTTCTTTCAAAAAAATATATAATAGTTTCAGATAATTCTATGTAAGAATCTCCACTTTGACTGGATAATTTTTTATTTAAATATTTAATTATCTTATTTTTACTATCTAATATATTTTTTTTTAGGTTTTTGAAGTCATCCAAATCAGTATAAGAAGATAACAAAAATTGGAATATATCATTCGATATTTTTATTATTTCTTTTTCTTTAATTATTGCATCGAGTATTACCTCACAATAATCATAATTATCTTCTGCTTTTTCTATTTCTTTCTTATATATATATTTTAAGGTAGCATAATATTTATCATTTTTTATTTGGTCATTTTTCATTTTTTTTATCTCTTTATTCAGATATTCGAAATTATCTTTCAATAATTTATTATTATTTCCAAATTTGGCCTTTTGGATTATTTTTAAGCTTTCATTCAAATATTTTCGAATTTTAATTATAATATTTACATCAGTATTTAGATTATATTCCATAATCTTAATTATCTCATCAATAATATATAATTCATATAAATATGTATATAAATTATCATCTATATTTATTAAAATTTTATTCATTTTTTTTAATGTTTCACAATAGCTTCCAACTGATTCAATATTATTCATATCGTTATTTGTTACTGTTAAGCATAGCCCTGCTAAAAATAAATAAAAGCATTCATTTACTTCTCTCATATACTCAGCTCTATCTTTATTAATTATATATTTTATAGGATTTTTTGAATTATTAATTGAATCAGATATTCTTTGATAAAATTCTATTCCTTCATTATCTTTAATTATTTCTTTACCTAGCCTAAATGCTTCAATTATACTCTCAATATACTCAGTATTTGATTCAATCCATATAACCTTTATTATTACAATTTTAATAGGATTTTTTTTATTGTTTTCTATAATATTTCTTTCATCAGAAAATCTTAAATCTAATAATAATGTAATTATATTATAAAAAGTTTCTAAACAAATGCTAAAATTTTTGTTTCCGAAATAAAATGTAATATAATCTTTTAATATTAAATCAGGTGTTATTTTATTTAAGAAATCATTAAATAAAGGATATTTTTTTATTGTTTTCATAGCTTCATTTAATAATTTATCTTCTTCTTCATGAAAATTAGTTATTTCTTTAGTTAAATTTATACTTTTATCATTAGGATCAATATATCTTAAATTATTTTCATTATCAAGAAATTTAGTACAAATGCCCTTAGCTAAATCTTCAGATAATTTTTTATAAAAGTTATAAAACCCTGGTATTTTATAATTAGATATAAATTTTGGTTCATATTTTTTATTGTTATCTACTTTTATTATGTTTACAAATTGTTCTTCTAATTCTTTAATTATTTGACTATTATCATTAGTATTTATATCTAATATACATGTAATATCATTATTTATTTCTAATAAAGTTGTAAGGAAATTATTATCCTCCAATACATTAAATATATATTTTAAATATTTTGTAAATATTTTTTCTTTAATATAATCTAATATACATGATATAATATCAATTTTATCTTTATTCACATATTTTTCTTCTATCATTTTATTAACTAAACTAAATGAATCAACTCTAGCATTTTTATCTGTTACTATTAATTCTTTTGCTTTGTTTATTAATTTATTTTTAAAATTTGTATCAATATACATCATATAATTTATTATTTCATCACAATATTTTTTTTCTTTTCCTTTATCAAAACACAGCATTTTCTCATATACAAAGTTTGATAATGTTTCCATGAATTCCTTATCCAATTTTTTAAATATTTCAGAGTCAAACATAATATCCTTAACATTTTTTTTTTTGTCTAATAAATATTGTAAAGTTATATCAGGAGCCATCAAATTATCAATAAATAATTGGTTTATATTATTATAAATATTAGGGATTGAATGTATAATTGTTTGACTTTCTTCCTTATCAGATTTCATATCTCTATGAAGATATATTATAAATATATAATGATAGTCATCATTTTTACAATAACTATTAATATAATCAGCAATAAATTGAACTTTATTTGAATTAAAATCTTGAAAACGAATTATTATTATTTTCTTATTATTATTTCCTATATTTTTATTTTTAATATCATCTATAAAAGTTTTTAATTTTTCTTCTGTTCTTATTTCCGATATCATGAAATAATCTATATCATTATAACCCTCTATAATATTAGTGATATTACTAAATGTATATATAATTGAAATTTTATAATTTCTTAATTCCATTCTACCAGAATTGAAATCATCAATATATTTTTTGAAATTATAATATTTTTTTTTTTCATAGTAATATTTTTTTATTATATTATTTTCTTGTAGACTTATCACTATATCTTGAGGCAAAAGATTGCATATTTTAGTCAATATATCATCGTTGATATTTTTTTCATTAATATTTTCTTTAGTTTCCAGACATAAATAATAAACTAATCCACTGATATCTTCTTTACTACAATTAATTAACAAATTACTTATGTTATAATTAAATTTTTTTTCTTCTTCCAAAATTTGTTCATTCAATTTAATATTTTCCATAATTTTTTGTATTATTTGCTTTTGTTTTTCCTCTAGTAAATCTTCGAAGTTAATTTTCATTTTTTCTAATCTATTTAAAAATGCCAAATCGACTTTATTCACGAATTTTTCATGAACTAAAACTATAATTTTAAAAGATTCATTAACAGGTGTTAATTGCTCATTAAAATTATCTAGGCATATCCTTACAAATTTTTGATCATCTATAACTATATAATTCATATTATATAAATCATATAAATAAGCTTGAATTTTGTCCAAATTTTGAATTATAATTAATTTTTCTTCTTGAGAAGCATAATTTTGAATTTCATTTACTTTTTTATATTTATAATCATCATTGTTATCATCTGGAAAAGGACTTCCAATTATAGTATCTATATCTTTTCTATAAGAACTTTGTGATCTAATAATTTGATTCATTAATGGTGCTATATTGGATTGTATTTCTAATAATAAATAACGACTATGATTGTCACATATATTATCATAAATTAAATCTTTTTGTTTATATTTTATCAATAAGTCGTCTTCTATTTGATAAATTTCTCCAGTAATATTTTGATTTTCTTTTTGCTTTTCAAGTTTACAAGATAAATTATATATTTTTTTGAATAAAAACACTGAAGTAACTTCAATATACTTATTGTCTTCTTCATCTTCTTCTTCTTCTTCTTCTTCAGTTCCTTTTTGTCCATTTAAATTTAATTTTTCTTTTAATATATCTTCTTTCAATCTTTCCATATCTTCCTTAATATCATCAAATTCCAAGTCAAAATTTATATCTATATAATAGCTTATCCCTCCGAAATTTCTTTCGATATATTTATTAATAATGGGTACAATTTGTCTTTCATCAAAAAAATTATTTAATCTAGAGCCTTCTATTGCTACTCCTTTTATTAAACTATAAAAGTCACGATTTCCATGAAATTCTGATTTTATTGCTTTATCTTTTTTAAGTAATTCTATATATTCTTGATCTGTTTCAATTTCAGAAAAGTTTTTACCATTTAAATTTTCTTTTTTTTTTGCATATTGTTTTAATACCATCATTTTTTTTATAAAATTTAAATAGTATTTATATTCTTTATAAGCTCTACAAATTATATTAAATACTATATTATCTGTATAAATATCTTCAGAAATTATTTTTACTATACTTTTAGAAGTTTCTTTTAATTGATCGAGATGATCTTCTAAATTAGGTACAGATAAACTCAAAGCTCTGTTCACTTTTGCAGCATCTAAAGAATAGTTACTGATACCAATGAAACAAATTCCATCTGTTTTACCTGTGTATTCTAGTTTGCTATGTAAAACTTTTAGTGGATTTGTAGGAGATTTTTCTGCCAAGCCTAATTCATCAAATAAAATCATATATATAGGTGTTTGTATTAAATTATCCATTACCTTTCTTTTTTCCTCTATATCTTTTTTACAGCTATTATATAATTGTTCAGTTTTTTTAAATAATTCTTCAACATCCTCAGGTGTAGATGAATCTGAACCTTGGAAGTATTTTTGATTTACTAGTGGATATTTTGAAAAGAAACTTGGATTTTGGTCTTTTTTTTTAGAATATTCGCCTTTCATACAGTTACATATTAATTGAGCACTTAAACTTTTACCAGTTCCTGGTTTACCTACTATAATTAAAGGTATTTTTGTGACAAGAGCTAAAAATAATAAAAAGAAATTTTCTTTTAATAATTGATTTTTTCCTATTCCTTTTTTCTCTAAATCTATTATTTGGTCTAACAAAAAATCTTGTTCAATTTTTAATAAATCACTAAAATATTTAAAATCTTTTTTCCTTAGATCTTCTTTTAAATTTTCATACCTTATTTTTAAATATAAATTATTACCTTTGTTATTATCCTCAGCTTCTTCTTTTCCATAAACATTGACTATATCTAATAATAAAGGTTGCAATTTAGCATCAAATTCACTCCTTTTTCCTTTATTAGTTAATCTTATATAGTAACATATATATATAGAACATATAATACTTTTTATTTTATATAATTTTTCTGTTTCTCCATCTAATGAATGTTTATTTATGTCATTCTTTTTAAGAAAGTAATCCTGGAAAAATTCAACACATGTTTTAAATCTTGATATTTCTCTTAATGATACTATAGACGGATCACCAAAAGAATCTCTTAGAAATATATGACATTCAGAAATAGCCTTAGTTGTCAATTCATGTAATTCTTCTTCTTTTTCTTTAAACAATATTTGGATAATACTTTTTATATATTTTCTTTCGTCTTCTTCTTTTAATGAGCCAAAACTAAAGACATAAAATAATAAAGATTGAGGTAAGGGTTCAACTTTATATACTAGTTGATCATCTTCATCATCTTCCCTTGTTAAACCACATCTTTCTGTTAATGGTTTCCTTTTTCTATAGGGATTACAAGCACCTATTAACCTTATATTATCTTCTAATATTTTTCCATTAAATGTTCTATTTATAAAAATTTCTGTTAGGAGTGATAATGATAAACATGTATTAATTTCATCAAAAAACACCCATAATTCTTTACCTTTATATTTATTGGTCTTTGCTTTGTTATTCATTTCTATCATTTTTTCTGTTATTTCTTTATCTGTTATCGCAGGATTGATATTTATTACTTCTACTAATTTTTCTCCGTTATTTAAAAGCTGAGATAGCTTTATTATTAGCGAAGTTTTGCCGCATCCTGTTTCTCCCATTATAATAACTGGTATATTTGCTTTTATTCGATAAATTAATAATACCATTTTTTTGTAGTTATCATCAGTTATTACATAATTATCAGTTTCTCCTTTTTCTAATATTGATAATAATGATTTTTTATCTTCTATATTTTTTTCTACATCATTATCAAGATTTAATACATCTTTTAATCTTTTTAAATATTTATAAGAAGGATTTATCACTTGGCCAGTAACTTGTTTAACTAATTTTTGGAAATTAACTGAAACTTGATTTTGATCCTTTCTTTCAAAATTATAAATTTCAATAAATTGACCATTATCTTTATTAGTCATTTTATAATCATTATAATAATTATTATATATTTCTCTTATTTTTTCAAATGACTTTTCTGGGGCTTTGCCGATTTTAAACCCAATAATATTAATATTTTGTTTTACACATTCTTTAATTTCGGAGATTAATTTTTTTCCTTCCTCAAAAAATGGATCTTTTGGAGTAAATTGTTCTCCATGGGCTCCATCATCACAAATATGTATTATTATTTTAATTCCTTCTCTCCAATTCATATTTTTTAATGCCATTTCGTATCCTCCAGCCCAATCTTCTGCTCCATCTCCTCCTCCTCCGGTTGGTCTAACTCCAGACAATCTATTTTGTAAATCTTGAATATCTTCCGTTAAAGGGTAAAATTCATCTTTATCTATATATTCTTCATTATAGTTATGCTCTTTACAGTATTTTCTGGCAAATATTTTATCCCTATAAAAAGCCGCACCAAATTGAAATTTATTTTCTTTATATTTGCCTTTTAAATCCTCAAAAATTTTAAATATATAATTTTTTGCAGCATATATTTCACGACCCATTGAACCAGTTGCATCTATTACAAAAACTATATCCACATCTAATTTTTTTTTTTTCTTAATTTTTTTTCTATCTTGTTTTTCCTCCTCATCTATATCTGGAAGTCTTTCGAATTTACATTTTTTTGTTTTTGAATCAATAAATATTAATGGAGTATCGAATTTTCCTTCCTCTAAATCGCTTTTGTATGCATCTAAGCATAATTCAAATATGTTTTTGTAACTTTTTTCCATTATTTTTTTTTGAAATCCTCCATTTATAAAATATTTTGTACTATCTGCAAAATACTTAATGCAATCTTGAGTTATATCTCCATCAGAATTTGTGAATTTTATTTTTTGATTAATAGAATCAAATTGGCTAATGTAAAGAGCTATAAAAGTTTTGATTTGATGATAGGAATATCCTTTTAAGCCTATATCAGTCTTAATAAAATTTTCGATATCTTCATTTTCCTTTATTCCATTCAAATTATTAAATTTTTCTCTTATTTCTTCTTTTAAATAAAGCGGTTCCATAGTAACATTTACTATATGTCCACTAGTATTAATTTCTTCTTTTTTCAACTCTCCAAGTACAATATTTTCTCGATCAAATGTATTTAAAATACCAAATTTTGTTAAATAATCTTCACAACTATTAGGAACCTCTATATAAATTTTTATATTATTTGGAATATAAATAATATTCTCATTATTACTATAAAATTTAGTAATCAAAAATGAAAATAAAAATTCATTTATTAAAGAAAATTCTTTAGTTTCTATTAAATCCAAATGTATAGCAACTTCATCAAACTCAGAATAATCTTGACCAATTTGTTGTTTATTAAATTTTTCTTCCTTTTTTTTATCTTCTTTATTTTTAGATTTTTTGTTTTCTAATTTAATTTTTTTAATTAGTGCAGATAATTTTTGGTATATATCATTTTTTTTTAATTTCCCGCCTAATGGAAAATGATAATATTTTTTATGATCTATTTTTTCTATCATTTTTTTGATTTTAAATGATTTTCCCAAACCGCAAACATCAGAAGAAATGACTTTTATATTTTTTGCAATATCAAAGTCCTGAGAATTAATTATTCTACTTTTTGATAAATCACAATCATCTTGAGAACTATTTTTAGAAATTTTTGAAATATTAATATCCTGTATATTATCTTCTTCAATTTCTTTTTGGTTTTTTCCTGTATATTTTTGTAATTCATTTCTAAAAGCATTTTCATTCTCTAATTCTTTTTCTTTATAAACAAAAACAACATAACTATCTAAATAATCTCTTGTTTTTGAAATATCGATATTTTTAATTTTATTATCTTTCTTTTTTTTCTTTTGATATTTTTCGAGTTTAATTGATAATAATCTATCAATGTAACTAAATAATTTATTATACTGATAATGAGAAAATGATTTTAATATTTCGACAACAAACAAAGTATTATATTCACATAATATAGCCCTATATAAAAATGATTGTATTTCTTCTATTGATGTTTCATTACTACAGATTAATATGTTTTGTGCAATTGGCAATTTTTCTAGTTTTTCCATAAATAAATCTAAAATAAATTCTCCTGTTGATCTCTTTGATATTGGTTTTATTGCAATACCCTTAAATTCATTTTGTCCTTTTATTTTTATATTTTCATAGTGTTTTTCCAGATCTAAACCATTGTTTTTAAATAAGGAAGTAAGATATTTTGAAATAAATATAAAAATATTATTAGTGTAATCTTCATATTGCTCTTCGAAATCTTTGTCCAATTCTTCATTAGACAAATTACCATCTATAATTATATCTTTATAATTTATTTTATTTAAAATATATCTTATCATTTCAGATATATTTCCATTACCTTCTAGATATAATTTTACTATTCTGAATAGTCTTCCATATAAAAATCTTAGATATTTTTGGTTTTCATAAATTGTACTTAATTTATTTTCATAGTCATTTTTAACTCTAAATAAATAATTTTTTATTAAAGCAAATTCTTTTATTTTCCCATTTAATTTATATGTTATATTGGGATATTTTATTTCAACCTCTATAACTATCGGGATATTAAATCCTTTTGATCTCAAGATATATATTTTATCGTATATAATCTCTAAATTAGCTATCGTATTTTTAAAAAATAATAATTTATCGCATTTTTCTTCAAGTAAATCTTTCTCTTTATTTTCTTTTTTATCTTCTGTTTTTTCCATAGTTTCACTTGTTTGATTTGTTTCATTTTTTATAACTATATTTTCTTTTATTTTTTTTTTAGGTTGCAAATTAATTTTATCTTTTAATTTAATTAGTTCTTCAATATTTTTTATTTTTATTTTCTTATATTCAAAATCTTCGTAATCCAAATTAAAAAATAAACTTGCATCTTCAATAAAATCATATACTTCTTTAAAGGGTATTTCTTTATCATTTTTATTTTTTAAATCAATAATTGAAACAAATTTTTTTGTAAAATTTTCAAATGATTTTATTTGTTTTTCGCTTATTTTTTTTAAATGAATTAATATATTTTTAGCATCTAAATCGCCAAATGTCCTAAATTGTTTTAAACATTCAATTGTATCATCAATATCTTTAATTGATATACTTCTATCAGTTGGATCTAATTTTCGTATTAAATTTTGCCTTAGGATTTCATCCTTTTCTTTAAAATTTTCTATTAGAAAATCTATAGCTTGCTTTTTTTCATAAATGGAGGTAAATATTCGATAATAAGATTTATCAGATTTATAATCATAAATATCTCTTTTTTTTAAATCACCCAAAGTATTTTTAAGAGTATTAAGATCCAATTCAGATAAATTTATATTTTCAGTTAATATTAATTTTTTATTTAAAAAATTATCAAAAAAATATTTTATACTTTTTAAAATCATTTCATATTTTTTACTATTAATTATCATTTTTAAATCTTCAACTACTTTTGGGTCTTTTATTTCAAAATATAATTGCATTTGCTCTATAAATTCTTCAGATTTGATTTTAGTTTTCCTACCTAATTCTTCTTTTATATCTTTAAAAGTATTTACAAAATCTTTATTATTAAATATTAATTCGATATTTTTTGAATTATTTCCAGCAAATAATGTCTTAAGATCTCCTAATTTTTTTATGGCATCGTTAAAACGCTCCTCTTGATTATTACCCACAGCATTATCAAATATCTTTTTAAAAAGAAGAAAATCTTTAACTTGATCTATTTGATCGCATAGTGGTTTATTTTCATATAACTTTTCTATATCCTGCCTTGTTTTATCGGTATTAAATTTTACAACTGGGCTATTTTCGATTTCATTTAATATATCGGATATTGATTTGATGACTTTGTTGAATCGATTTCTATGAAATTTCATTAATGAACCTTTTATGAACTTTAATTCCTCCACTTTTTGATTAATTTTAAGAATAATCTTTTCATATTTATCATATCCTTGTTTAGAACTATATTTTGGTATTGTTAGGGTTAATAATTCTAATTTATCTATCGTATATGGGTCTCTTTCATCATTTGAATTTTGAACCTGATTTTTGTTTTTTCCATTATTTTTGCCAATTTTTGCAGTAGAATATCCATCTACCTTTTTCATATATTTTTCAATTTTTATATTTAAAAATTTTTCTAGATCTTTTTTAGTAATTAATCCATTCTCTAAATCCAAATATACCTTATTTAATGTTTTTACTAAACTTTTAGCAGACTTATTTTCTGATATATTGTCTTCAAATTTTTTTTTACTATTTTCCTTATCTTTTTTATTATCTTCTTCTTGAGATTCACGTTTTAATTCTTTGTTCAAAAGACATAATGCTTGTATTTTGTAATTTATCTGATTGGAAAAAAACTCTTCTTTTGAGAATTCACATTTTTTAAGAAATTTTTCATATATAAAATTATTTTTATCATCCCCATTTAATTTTTGGATTAATTTGATAATATTTTCTCTTCCTTCTTTTGTATTTATTTTTTCCAAGTAAATTTCATGTATTTTATCTTTCTGATTTTTATATTTTTCTTGGTTGTATTCGGTAATCAATTCTATGAAAATTAAGGATTTTATTTTTTCATCCATAGTGTAATTTTTTGCTATTTCTTTATCCAAAAAATTATTATCATTATAAAACTCAAAAACTTTAGCTACAAATTCAGCTATTATTTTTATTGCATTCTCTAATTCCTTTTCATTTTTTATTGATTTAATATCATTTTTTACTATCAATCTATATTTGTTTTCTAATAGCCTAAAATAATCCTTTTGTTTTTCTTTTTTGATTTCTTCTACCGTTATCAATTTAATTATATTTCCGAATGTTTGAATATTTACTATTTTTTCAGTTATCTTATTAATATAATCGAGAATATTTTCTTCAAACATTTTTTCAAATTTTAATCTTCGAAATGTTGTAATAAAAGACTTTGTAATTCTATTAAAATCAATATAGTCGAAAATATCTACGTCTCTTTTATTTTTATATTTCTCTATATCTACATCATCCTTAACACTAAAAAAAGGATTAAAATTTTCAATGGTACCAATAATTTCAGCGTTTTTTATCTTATTTTTGCTATCTCGAAAAAATTCTTTGATAAGTTTATCCAACATAAAAGCAAATTCATCCTTATCTAAATAATTATTTATATCTTCTTTAATATCTTCTATATCATTTCTACCATTATTACTCAATTCATTAACAAGATTGTTATATTCCTTATATAGCTCTCTTAACTTATATATATTATTTATATTTTCCCAATTTGGATTATTATATTCATTTATTAAATTACTCCAAAAAGAATTTTTTAAATATAAGGAGAATATATTTTCTTTTTTGAAATAACCAATAATATCCACAATTAACTGTATTATGTTATCACATTCATTTTTTATTTTTTTAACTTCGTCAAGTTCTTTAGTATTATCTTCATCAGAGAAATCTTCCTCTTCAGAATATGAACCTTCTTTATATTTATTTTTACTTTTTTCTTTGTCAATTATTTTGATAGTACCAACTTTATATTTTACAAGTTTTAAACTCGAAGTTAATTTTAACGGATCTTTATCCAATTCTGTATAAATTTGGAATATTTTTTCTTTATTTGAATTTATAACAAATAAATATGTTTCTATATCCTCAACATATTCTAATATTCTTTGAAATAATTCTAAATTCTTATTTTTTTTGAGAAAATATTTGACTAATCCATTATAAAATTCTTTACTTTGATTTAACGGATTTATAAAATGAGAATGATATTGAATTAATATTTCATATATGATTTCTGAATTTCCCTTAGAGAATTCCTCTACAATTTTTTGAAAACCTTCTTTATCATAGAAATGAAGATAGCAAAATAAAACTCCATAGAAATAAATACTATTATACTTGTTTTGCTCCACAATTTTTCTAGCATTTGAATAAATATCTTTAAAAACTTTTAAATGTTTTTTTAAATCAATTTCTTTCTCGGAGTTATCTTGTCCGTTGATTTTGTTAAAAATTTCGATTAATTTATCACATAGACCTTTTTTCTTTTCATAAATTTTCAGAAATAAAGTAATCAAAAGGCTAAATTGTTTTTTCTCTTCATATAAGTTAATAGTATCCTCGTATAATTTTTCTTCTTTATCTTCACCATTTGTTCGCAAAGCTTCAATAAATATATTTAGTTTAATGTATAATGGAACTTTGTCCTGTTCTATTGGCTCTGGTTCTATTTTTTCCAGAAATTTGTTTCCTATATTTAATTCAGGGATGTAAGCAAAACATTCATCTTTCAACCAAAAAGTAATGGTATATACATTATGATCTCCTTCATAAAATTTTATTTCATATTTAGTTGATTCGATTGTTCCCTTTTTTTCCTTATTCTTTTGCTTTTTGATTTTCCTTGAGAATTTAAAAACTATTTCTTCAAGATAAGTTCCATCTTCTTTATCTATTCTTTTTTTGTCGATATATGATGGTTCAATTTTATTTTTTGTTTCATAAATTAGACGCGTGAAATCAATTTTTTCTTCACTTGGTATTATTATAAGACAATATATATCTTTATTTTTATCATCTGAATCAACTTTCTGATTATCTTGAATAAATAATTCTTTTTCAGTATCTTCTTCTCTAAAGGTCTCTGGTGTTTCCATTCTGATTTTAAGAAATTTTTTATGGCTTTTTATAGTGTATTAATTCAAAAATAGTTAATTTAAAAATAGTTAATTTAAAAAAAAAATTATTTTTAGATACCTACATACCAATGTTTATGGCGGAAAAAGAAGAAGAAAATTTATACTTCAATAATTTAGGCTTGGATTATGATGAATCGATCTCATTATATAACAAAAAATGAAAATAATTTAGATAAAAAAGAATTAAACCAGAAAGAAAGCCAAAATTTATTTACTACTTTTTTTTGTAAAAAAAGTTATCAAAAAAAAGAAGTTTATCCCTTGAATAAAGCTACTAATACCAATGAAGGAAAAAAAGAAAATCTTTTATCTTTAAAGAATTATAGCAATTATAAAAGTTGTATTAATAGATTAATTGATAAAAATGAGATAGATA
>Ga0326514_10001249_pt1 | contig 16691 bp, 15 predicted proteins | sample 3_2548_0518_D_FD_203653 | JGI IMG/M metagenome (GOLD analysis project Ga0326514, IMG submission 203653) | Bovine rumen microbial communities from UC Davis, California, United States - 3_2548_0518 | ecosystem: Host-associated > Mammals > Digestive system > Stomach > Rumen | place: USA...
CGATCTATTAAAGCTTTTGAGAATGGACTTGCAAATATTGACTTTAAGAGCTTTACCGTTGTTCCTCGTCTCGCCGGCGCTTTAATGGGCCTTGGTGTCTTGTTTCTTGCTTTAGGATCGGTTCTTATGATGATCTCAAGAATCGACACAAAGAATGGTAATCTTGGAAAATCATTTGCCTTTTTGCTTGGACTAGTTATTAGTATTTCTGCAATTATAGGTGGTTTCATTTGGCTCGCTAGAACCTTTGAATACGATGAAATAAATAACATTGGAAAAATGCTACTTGCAATAGGTGGCGCATTCGTCATGATCGCTATTGGCGTTCAAATGATGACAATTCCGCTTGTTGCTTTGAGTGCTTTAGGATCATATACCAACATGAATTTCGGCGTTCCTTTAGTTGGTGTGTTGCTTATGATCGGTACTGTTATGGCCTTCTTATATGGGGCAATTGCAAAAGGTAAAGATGGTTCCGTCGATGCTACTAAAATTAAAGCTTTTGGCGCTTTACTAATGAAGTTAGCCGGAGCATTTATGATCATAGCGCTTAGCATTGGTTTTATGATTACGCCCATTGTAGCATTAGCTGCTTTAGATGCTGTATTCAAATCAGCCGGAGTTAGCGGTGGTATATCTAGTGGCTTATTTGGTTCGATCTTTGGAATCATTCTGTTCATGATTACTTTCATGGGTCTTGTTGCGGTAGCAATAGGGTCTCTTTCAAAAACTGAAAGTCCTGAGAAAATTGCTGCTATGGGTAATACTATTCTCAAAATGGCAGCATCTTTGCTGATTGTTGCTTTGGCCATTCAGATGCTTTTGATTCCTGTAGCTGCAATTATTGGTTTGTCTAGTCAATTTGGCGCTGGTAACGCGGCTTTGGGTCTTCTCGGCGTTGTGTTAATGATTACATCTTTGGTTGTTGCCTTGGCTATGCTCTCGAAAATAACAGCCGATGGTTCTCATTTGCTTAAGCTTGCAGGAGCAATGGCTTTATTTGCAGTGGCGATTTTCTTACTTTCACCTGCTTTAATGACCATTACAACAGCTCTTACTGCTTTGTTAGCATCCGTCGTGAACATGGACAGCTTTGGTGAAGCGCTTAAGAAAATACTTGGTCTCGGTCTCGCGATGCTTGAGTTCTCTCTCGCTGCTATTGCTTTGTCAGTTGCGGCTGTTCTTTTAGGGACGGGCGTGCTCTTTGCAGGTGCCGGTATACTTTTACTTGCCGCAGGTTTACTCGTCCTTGGCAATGCTCTTAGGATTTTGTCGAAAGTATTTCCTGAATTTGTTGAGAGTATGATCGGGCTTGGTGAAGCGTTCAGACAAGGTGACACCTGGAAGAGTCTTGGAATTGCCGTCGGTGTTCTGTTGGGGCTTTCTGTTGCTGTTTTCTTGCTTGTGAATGCTCTTAGTAAGTTATTTGGTCAGACTAAAGGAAAAGATTTCTTTACAACACTTGGCGATAAAGTTAAAACAGGCTTGCCGAAATTATTTCAGACGATTAAGACTGTTGGCGTAACTGGCATGCAGAATCTATTAACATTCCTTAAGAATAATAAAGCTGCAATTATAACTATCCTTGAAGGTTTACTTATTGTCGTCGGCGCTTATGTTACTGAAATGATTCCGACAATTGTTTCTACAGTTACAGATGCGATTGTTACTTTATTTGATTCTATTGGAACTGAATTGCAAGCGCAGGCAGAACCTTTAGGAGAGGCCGTTCGAAAAGTATTGAAGGGCGTTGTGGATGTTGCTTGGGCTGTTGTAAAAGGTGCATTTGACCCAAGAGAGTTCTTCAAATTAGATATCGGTGAACAAGCTTTAGTAGGATCTGGAATTATATTCGCCATTGTAAAACTTGTGAAGTTTATTGCGACAACTGGAAATGCAGTCAGTGCTTTTATTGCTAGTAAAGCTGGAATTACTAGTGCTGCCATTGCTACTGAAGCTGCTACTGCTGGAACAGCCATTAGTACTGAAGCCGCTGCTGCTGGAACTGCTGCATCTGCATCTCTTGCAGGTATTTTAATTCCGCTTTTGGCCATTTTAGCCGTAGCTGGTGCTGTTGCTTATGCTATTCATAGTGTTGGCGAGCAGCAAAATATTCTTACTGATCGAGCTTATGGCGATAATGAGCGAGATATTGAAGGAACTGCTGCTGCGATTGAAGATACGAAAGCTCGTATGGCTCAACTTAAAGAAGCAATGGATAATGGCGCTACGGAGTTTAGTATTGTTCAGGAATATGATGCTCTTTGTATCACATTAAAGAATCTTGAAAAAGAATACGACAGTCTTATTCAGGCTGAAAAAGATGAACAAGAAGCAGCTGAACTTGCAAAACAAGATGCGGCAACAAGATATGAAGATGAGCTTGATGCTGCCTATGCACGTCAAGAAGCCATACGTAATTGTACTTATGAAACTACTGCTGCGGTGAATGAAGAGTCTAATGCTTTAGTAAATTATGCGGCTGAAATTGGCAATGCTTTTGGTTTGTCGTCGGATAAGGTTGAAGAACTTACAGCACAATTTCAAAATGGAAGTATTACTAATCGTTCTCAATTAACAGACTGGTTATCAAATATTAGCTTAGATATAGATCCATCGACTTGGGTTAATACTGAGCAATTTGCGAACGGCGGCGAAGAGGGCGGTAAAGCTTGGCTCGGTGGCGCTAATCGTGGTGTTAATGATAGCGGTTTGATATCAATGATTTTGGATTCAGTTTTTGGTATCGGAACTGATATGGGTGACACATTTGCTACATCAATAGACAGTCATTCGCCGTCTAAAGTTTCCGCTGCTATTGCCGAGGGATTTCCTGAAGGTATTAAAGTTGGTGTTGATTCCAAGGCGTATTTGGCTACTGACGCTGTTAGACGAATCGGCACTGCTATGATCAATGCTTTCCAGACGGCAACGTCTTCCGGATTTGCTAATAGTGGTAGTGCTATTGCCAGTGCAATTAGTATTAGTGCTCAGTCTTATCTGCCGATGCTTTATAATGTCGGCTCTAGTATGGGTAGTTCTGTCCTGCGTGGCTTTAATGAACGGCTAAGGATTCATTCTCCTTCGAGGGAATTTATGCAGCAGGCTTCTTACATTCCTGCAGGTATTGCCCAGGGTATTGCATCTAATTCTGGTGAGGCTATTCAGTCGATTACTATTCTTAGTAGTGACATACTTTCCGCTATGCAAGCAGCGATGCTTAAGGTTGCAACTGTTGCTGATGATAACTTCGAGTTCAATCCTGTTATTACACCCGTGGTTGATATGACTAATTTGACGGCCGCTGCCGATCGTGCTAACACTTCTTTTAGTAGTATTTCTACGGCCATGCGCGGATCTGTTAGAGTTAGTGCCGATAATGCACAAGAAACGGCTGCTAATATTCATTATGGCAATGATTCTGATGATATTATAAATGAAATTCAGAGACTCTCAAGTCGCCTTAATAATCTGGGCGATGCTATTATGGGCATGCAGATTATTTTGGATACTGGAGAGTTAGTAGGTGCAACTTCTAAGCAAATGGATTCTGCTTTTGGTACATTACAGTCTAGGAAGGGGAGGGGAAACTAAATATGGGCTCCAGTCAAGCTGTACAGTATCATTCAATTACTCTAACAGATTTAAATACTGGATCATCAAAGAATACTTGGGACGATTGGCATATAGTTCCGACCTCCCGGCCTAAATTTAATATGCCTCCTGTTAAAACAAATTATTTAAACATACCAGGTGTTGATGGGGCGCTCGATCTTACAGCTTCTTTGATCGGGCGCTCTGTTTATGGCAATCGCACAGGAAGTTTTGAATTTTTAGTTATGAATGACTATGACGATGATGATCCAGAAGATACTTGGTCTAAAAAATATAGTGATATTGCTATGTTTTTACATGGTAAAGAGTATCAAGCGATTCTTGATGACGATCCTGAGTTTTATTATTTTGGACGGTTTTCAGTTAATGAATGGAAAAGTGATCCGCATTGGTCTTTGATAGTTATTGATTATAATGTCGGACCATATAAACGTTATACGACGGCCCTCGGTGAAAGATGGCTTTGGGATCCCTTTGATTTTGGCATTGGCGATAGTGGCGGCGATGAAATAATTGATTTCTCGAATATTGTTCTTGGCGATGACCCTGTAACAATTAATTATGTTGCAACGCCTTTCGAATTAGTGCCTTCGATTTCATCTTCGCATAGTGGCGTTACAGTAACATTTAACGGCACTGAGTATCAGCTTAACCAAGGAAATAACTACATGGACTATACTAGTTTTGTTGAAGGAAATAATACTTTAATTTTTAAAAGTAATCGGCCGGCCTCTGATAAAACAGACCGCATTATTGAAATTCATAATACTGGAGGATTGTTATAAATGCTTCAAGTATTCTTATTACAAGAAAATGGTGCTGGTAAGTTATTTTATAAGCCAGGCAGCGAGAACTTAAATTTATTATTTCCTAAACTGACTGTAGAATATGGTAAAGCAGGATCATTTGAGTTCGATATAACTCCAAAATTTACATATTATGATGACTTACAGCAATTAAAAACTGCAATTTCGATTGAGAACGATGGCCGTGAGATTTTTAGAGGCCGTATTTTAAATCTAACATATGATTTTAATCGGCATTGTAAAGTATATTGCGAAGGAAATTTGGCGTATCTTTGTGACAGCGTGCAAAAAGTTGAGAAATATACCGGTAATGCCGGAGATCTATTTACAAAAATAATCAATCGTCATAATTCGTTAATTAAAGAGAAAACGAAACAATATACTGTTGGAACTATATCTAATGCTCTTAAGACTCGAAAAGTATTCATCCTTGGAAAATCAGAGTCTGATGCTGATGTTAATACAACAAAGTTCGACTATAAACAAATCGCTATTGACTCAATGGCTGAAGAATGGACAACTACTTACGATTATATAGATTCTTGTTTATTACAGTATTGTGGTGGATATTTACGAACTCGACAGTCTGGGAATACGACGTATATTGATTGGCTTGAAGATTATGCAGATGAATCTCGACAGGCAATTCAGCTTGGGAAGAATCTTATTGACGTAAATAAAGAGCTTAATGCTGAAGATCTATTTACAGTGTTGATTCCTTTAGGTGATGATAATTTAACTATCGAAAAGGAAAATAAAGGAAGTAACGAACTGGTTAATGACGAAGCTGTAAAATTATACGGACGTATTGTTCGCACACATGTTTTCGATAATGTGACGGATGCAAAGACTCTTAAAGAAAATGGCGAACGATATTTAGCAACAAATTCTGTTTTACCGCCAACCATTACTGTTAAAGCTGTTGATCTGCATATTACAAATTCCGGAATTCCGCCTATATATTTGGGTGATCGGGTGACGTTTGTTTCTCCAATTCATACATTTTTGCGTGATGAGGCGTCTAACACAATCGCTTACACATGCACTAAAATCGAATACGATTTAACTAATCCTGGCAATACAATTTTCACTTTTGGTAAACAGAAACAGACTCTTACGGAACGTTATCGTAAAGATAAAAATAAGCAAAATGATCAGATGGCAAGATCTGGCGGCGGTGGAGGTGGCGGCGCGGCAGGTGCTGCTGCTCAAGATGCTGAAGACGCTGCTGATAAAAATGTTAAAGAGATTTTCGATGCCTGGATAACTTGTGACAAAGATAAAGCCACTGTCGATATTGGAGCATTATATAAAAAACTTCATGATGCAGATACTGTAATTAATGAAGTTGGAATGCGGATGAACGGCGTTGATTCGACAGTTGATCTTTATGCTAATCATCAGCAAACTTTAAAAAATGGTACTGATATTACTACGATAACTAATAAAACCGGTATTAAATTAGATGGTAGTCAAGCAGCTATCGATATATTTGCAGATCATGATAAAACTATTCAAAATGGTGCTAATATTACTACGATAACTAATAAAACCGGTATTAAATTAGATGGTAGTCAAGCAGCTATTGATATATTTGCAGACCACACTCAAACTGTACAAAATGGTACTGATATTTCCACCATCTGTAATAGTACAGGTATTAAATTAGATGGTACATCCGGTGCCGTTGATATTTTTGCCACTGCTACTGATGCTACCAATGCTAAAACTGCAACCGCTGAAATTGTTGCTTGGGCTGGACGAGATGCGGATGGTAAATTGGGAAGCAATATTGCGTTGCGAGCAGATGTACTTGATATTAACACTACAGTTACTAATATTAATTCGGAAGTAACTACAATTAAGGGAAAACTTGAGGCTTTTGCTATTTCAGCTGATAGCGTTAGAGTAAGCAAAGTATTATATGCATCTGGCATTGGTGCGGATAATATGACTGTGAGTAAACGTCTTTTTGTTGAGGGTAATAACGCATCTCTCCATACTCATACGTTCACGGTTGATGGCGGTAAAGTCACAATAGGCGGAGCTGACTGGACAGGAGCTGACCATTCTTTTAATATAGCCGACACTCAGTACTATAAAGACGGGGTGTCGGCTGCAAGAACCGCTGGAGTAAATAGTGTAACAATCGAAACAATTTGATGTATAGAAAAGAGGCTTTTAATGATTACGCTTAATGACTTTGTAGATAAGCTTATTGATCTTCAAAAAACAATTAATAATATTGGCGTTACCGGCGTAACTAATGCCGCTAATATTGTTAAAGCGTACGACATTTGCGAGTGTATTATTAATGGTTTACATGATACAATTGTCGAAATTCAAAATCAAAATGAAATTAATCTAAACGATTCTGATACTTCACAAAAAGTAGGTGAGGACGATGGCAAACTCACAGATTGATAGATGGCTAAATCAGATTAGAAATGCTCGATATGGCCGGGATGTTCGTGATGCAATATATAACAGCATTAATACTTGCTATAGTGATGTAACGACCGGTTCGACATTAGCCGATACTGCAGCAGCTAATGCCGATGATGCTGCTGTTTCCGCAAGAAGTGCTACCGAAGCAGCAACGAATGCATATGAAGATGCGACCAGTGCCGCTGCAGATGCTCGAGAGAAAGCGAGTTCTGCGAATAGTGCAGCTACAAGTGCTAATAATGCAGCTAGTTCGGCTAATACTGCTGCTAATAATGCTAGAACACTTTATGACGATATTTCATCTAAAGTTGCAAGCAATGGCGAATGGACAAGAATCATTAATAATGCGGCAACGCAAGCTAATAATGCTCAAGCTAGAGCTAGTGATGCAAAAGACCAAGGCAACTACGCAAAAGACCAAGGTGACTATGCAAAAGAGCAAGGCGCCAATGCTGAGACTCAAAATGCTAGTATGCGAACAGCGCTTAATGATTGGGAGACTGTATCTGCTAAAATCAAGCTTGCCACTGAGAATGCACAAAATGCTACAACTAACGCCAATAATGCTGCTGCTAGCATTAATAATCTTACAGTTTCAGCGGTTGATGTTGGTCCTGATAGTACTGCTAGAGCTGAAATTGAAGATCAAGGTGGATATAAGAATATTAAATTTTATTTGAAGCAAGGTGCGACTGGTGCCGCTTTTATTATTAAAGGAGACGTGTACGCATCGCTAACTGATTTGACTTACGACATTAAAAATCCGGCCGTTGGCGATCAGTATCAGGTTGGTACTACCCCGCCTTACGATGTTTATAGATGGAGCGGTACAAAATGGATTAATCAAGGCGCTATAGGCAGTAGTCTTCAAAATTTATCGTCCAGTGATATTGACCAAATGTGGGACGGTTCTTATGTTGGCTCGGATACAGCAAAATATATTGCACATAATGAACTGTTTAGTCTTATTAAAGATAAAATTAAAGCTACTATTGATAATAAAGTAGACAAGATTGCAAACAAAGGATTAAGTGAAAACGACTTCACAAATACATATAAAAATCAAGTCGATACAAATACTTCGAATATAGAAACAATTTTGAATACTATGGTTACGAGAGTCGCTGGTAAAGGACTTAGTTCTAATGATTTTACGAATGCGTATCGTGACAAGATAGATGCCAACGATGCTAAAATAGGCGTGAGTGAATTAACGACTGAGGCTACAAATTTGTCAGATGCTGTAAATGAACTGAACACTCACGTTAACAGCCAAATGCTATTGCATGGGCGTACGTCTACAATTACCGATTCTTCTCAAGTAACTTTTTATAATAGTAAAATTACAGGTAATCATAAATTGTTCTATCTTCAGACCACGAACCCTAACGCTGTTAATGGCAGTATTGCTTGGAGCACAGCGGATGGTTCGATTACTTTTAGTAATATTAATCTGGATCCGACATATTCGATCTCCATCGATTTTTATTTAATTGCAGAAATCGAAGATCTTGTTTAAAATGAGTAAAGGTTTTCTTAAATAATGGAGGATGTTTGCTATGAACGATAAGTATTTTTATACAACAATTGAAGACCAGGTTCGTGCTGATGGATCTCATGGGCTTCTTTATGATCATTTTGAAGGCGAAGTAAATGGCGTTCCTGCCCTGGAGCGTGCTTATGCCAAGTTGTATTCGATTCTTGCATCGGCTGCAGTTAGTACCATTCCGTATCATTCGGGCCATATTAAACGAAGCGATGGCGTAATTATCGACGGGCGCGTGTTCGATAGGCGCTAATTAGACTTTATCGATTTGAGAGAGGATGATATTTAATGGCTGAAGGTACTTATTTGGTCAATAAGCCAGTCGAAAGTTATACAAAATATTATCTTTCCAATGACCCGAAATCACTTAAGTATAATTTTGCAAAAGAAGGTAATGTAATTTCTATTTATATATACGAATTAAATAATTTATCCGAAGTAACATCTGTAACTTCAGCAGAATATCCAAAAACTATTTCTGCGAACTTAGGTACTGTTGCTTCGCCGTATAGACCAGGTTTAGCAAATAATGCTGGCTATGCTCTTATACCCGTATATAGTAGTGCTACTCCCTATTTGCAAGTCGGATCTATTTGGATTGATGCAAGTACTGGTGCGATGACCTTATATGCAAAGGTAACTAGTGCCAATGATAAACCGAGTTATAGTTTTGGTACTTATGTAGCGGCATATTAACAATATAATATTGATAGGAGTGAGGGATATGATTAAAGGTACAACTCCTACTTTTATATTTACCCTACGAAATAAAGACATTGATTTGGGTGAAGCTAACAATATTTATGTTACTTTTGCTCAAAGCAATAAAACTATTGAAAAATCCGGTGAGTTTCTAGAAGTTGAGGGTCCTACAGTTTCCACCTGGTTGACCCAGTCCGAAGCTATGCAACTCACTGAATTTGCTAATGCTAAAGTTCAGATTAACTGGACTTATGCTAATCCGTTTGGGGGAGAACCCAGACGGGCTGCTACAAAGGTTGTTACAATTCCGATTACTGAACAGTTATTAAAGCGGGTGATCGAATGACAGAAACTGCCATTGAACCGATCTTACTTGATGTAGATGTATCTGTTGAGGAATACGATCTAGACGTTGATGTATCTGTTGAGGAATATGGTTTAGACCTTGATACAAAAATTGAAGTAAACAAAATGAGCGGGGGGAATATGCCTCTTGGCGGCAATCCAGGAGACATTATCATTAAGCGTTCGACTGAAAACTTCGATGCTGAATGGGTTCCTCCCGCGAATTCTGTCGAACAAGACAACACGAGACCGATCACAGCAGCTGCTGTTTATACCGAGATCGGTAATATTAACGCATTACTTGCGACAATTTAAGAGGTGGTATATATGAGCACTGCAACTGAAATCTCAAGGCTCACAGACGCCCGAAATTTAATTAGAGATAAGCTTATCGATCTCGGCCTGGCTACAAGTACTGACAAAATCGATGCTCTTGCGGCTGCAATTGACGGTATCGCTAATCGTGGTGCTGTCTCGGCTACTGTTCAGGAAGGCGATACTTATACAATTCCCGCAGGCTACCACAATGGTTCTGGTACTGTTTCTGGTGTTTCTGGTGGTGGTAACTATAGTCTTCAGTCTAAGAATGTTACTCCTACTAAGAGTCAGCAGAGCGTTACTCCTGATAGTGGTTATTATGGCTTGAGTGATGTTACAGTAGCTGCAATTCCTGAAGCTTATCAAAATGTTTCTGCCGTTAATGCGAAAGCTGAGGAAGTTCTGGCTGGTAAAGTCATTGTCGATGCAACTGGCAAGGGCGTAACAGGTACGATGCCTAACATTGGTGCTGTATCTCAGACTTTGGATGCAACGACTGGCAAACAATCTTATACAGTGCCGAAGGGCTATCACTCCGGCTCTGGTACTGTAAGCATTACTCTTGAAGAGAAATCTGCTACTCCTGGTGCCAATCCGGTTGTAGTTACGCCTACTGCAGGTAAAGTCCTGAGCAAAGTAACGGTTACCGCAATTGACGACAAATACGCAGACACGACCGGCGATACGGCTGTAGCAGCTAATATACTTGAAGGCGAAACCGCGCATAGCTACAATGAAACTACTGGTAAATCTGTAGCCGTAACAGGCACTATGACCAACAACGGTGCCGTTTCCAAGACCCTGGATGCGACTACCGGTAATCAGTCTTATACGGTTCCGGCTGGCTATCACAATGGTTCTGGTACAGTTTCTATTTCTCTGGAAACTAAAACTGCAACTCCGACGAAAGCCGTTCAGAATATCACTCCGACAAATGGAAAAGTTCTGAGCAAAGTTACCGTTAATGCCATTCCTGCTGCGTACCAGGATGTTAGTAATGTTGACGCTGCAGCCGGCGATGTTCTGGCTGGTAAAGTTATTGTTGCGGCTGACGGTACTGAAGTTACGGGTACGATGGCCGATAATGGCACCAAGAGTAAGACTCTTGATGCTACGACTGGAAATCAGAGCTTTACTATTGCCGCTGGTAAGCACAGTGGCAGCGGTGTTGTAAATATTGTTCTTGAAGAAAAGTCTGCCACTCCGACGACTAGTTCTCAGAATGTTACTCCGACTGCGGGCAAGGTTCTTAGTAAAGTTACTGTGGCCGCCATTCCTGCGAAGTTTGGTGATACGACTGGCGATACGGCCGTTGCAGCGAATGTCCTGGCCGGCGTTAAAGCTCATACTATTGTTAATGGCACCGCGACTCAGATTACAGGTACCATGGCGAATAACGGCGCTATTTCTGGTAGTATTGATGGTCTGACTACCGAAACTTACACGGTTCCTGCTGGCTATACGACTGGCGGTACTGTATCTCTGACCGACGATATTGAGAAAGCACTGAAAGCAATTTAAGGAGGTGACGGCATGAGTATTGCATCCGAAATTTCGAGATTGTCTTCGAATATTTCTGATTCTCTGGATGCTGTTGCAGCTAAGGGTGTGACCGTGCCGTCAGACTCTAACAGTGATGACCTGCCGGGGCTTATTGCTCTTATCGAGCAGAGCTCTGGTGGCGATTCTGGTGGAACGATCTACCAGGATACCGACGGATATTTGCATCTCTCCGAAGATGACAAGAATGTAATTAGCATTGTTGATACGCTTGACACTGCTGGGGGAACAATCAGGACGATTACAAGCGCTGTAGAGAGTGGGGGTGGAGGGGAAAGCCGTGAAGATCTTACAGATCCCAAAGATGTTGACTTTATCGACTTTGATGGTCGGCTTCTTTATAGTTACACCGCCGCTGAGTTCCTTGAACTTACCGAATTACCTCCGAATCCGTCTTATCCGGGACTCATTGCCCAGGGTTGGAACTGGACACTTGAAGATGCGAAAGAGTTTGTTGCCGAGTATGGCGCCCAGGTAATTGGACAAAATTACACTACTGACGACGGAAAAACGAGAATATATTTGCATATTCGTAGTGTAATTCCATCAGCTCCAATACACTTGTGGTTTACAGCAAGCATAGCAAATGGAGTAACTATTTTTTGGGGCGATGGAAATTCTACTGTCAGAACTGCTACAACGAATACATATAATGATCATACGTATGATGCTCCAGGTGATTATGTAATTGAACTTTCTGTTACAGCAGGAGAAATAACGTCATTTGGGAGAGACGGAGCTAGTAATAACATTGTTGGAAATATATATTATCAAGCGCAGTATATTACTCATATAGAAATTGGCGATAACGTAGTTTGTTTAGCTAAGAATTCTTTTCAAGGCATGCATAATTTAAAAACTATCTCTGTTCCTAAAACTTTACTATCGGCACTTGATTATGATGAATCTCTTTTTTCAGATAATTTATTAGCATTCGTATTTCCGCAAGGTTTTACTACGCCTCGATATCGTGCAATGTTTCCTACTTCCTGTGAAATAAAATATATTTCTATTCCTAAAAGTATGAACAATTTCGCCATTGGCACATATCCGCGGCATTTACGTAAACTATTTATAGTGAATAGCGAAAATAATGTTAATGCACGTTTATATAATGTGCCATCATTAACGCATTATATAGCGCTTGGAACTTATACAACTATCGTTGACGATACAATGCGCCAAAGTTTGGTTAAAAAATTGTATATTCCAGAAACTGTTACATCAATCTCGGCAACTGCTTTTGCTTATAATTATTATTGTGAAGAAATACATTTGCTGCCAACAACTCCACCAAATTTGAGCAGTACTAATGCGTTTACTTATATCGGTCGCGAAGTAACAGGCGGTTGCGTATTTTACGTTCCCTATTCTTCCGATCATTCAATTCTCGAAGCATATCAAACCGCAACTAACTGGTCTACTTACGCAAGCCAGATGCAGGAGGAACCGCAATGATTAAAGTCGAACAATTTTATATTGGAGAACGTTTATTCAATCGCGTTTACTCCGATTCTGGTCGCTATGTAGTTCGCGATGACATTTCTTATAGTGAAGCTTGTGATCCTGCTGAATATGGTCGGACTTACACCGAAGGCGATCTAATGCCCGATGAAGAAATTAATATTTCTACTTTAGCCGATAAAGCCGAAGCATACGATATTATAGTAGGGGAGGCCACGTAATGTCTGAAACATTAGCGATATTCGGCAATGAATATGAAAATGTGGCCGGAATAAAAGTTAAAAATACCGCCGGTAATGAACTTACATATACTCTCGGTGGTGGAAGTTCTTCTTTAGGGACAAAAAATATAACGGCTAACGGTACGTATAATGCATCTTCCGATAATTTAGATGGCTATTCTTCTGTAGTTGTTAATGTGCCGAGTGGTGGAAGCGAATGGCTAGTTAAAGTTACTGACAATTTGCATGATTCGTCTACTGATGTTGCAAATGTTTATATATCCGGGTCTTCGGAAGCTTCTTATAACGGATGGTCTGCAACTGACTATATTGCGGTTAAGCCAGATACGCTTTACCTAATAGACAAGCATCCCGGCAATAGTTACAATGCTTTTTATAAATCAGATAAAACCGCATCTACTAGTAGCGTTACAGTGCCAAATGGATTATCGACAAGCAATCGATACGCCTTACTTAAGACTCCGAACGACGCTGCATTTGTTCGATTTTCGGCAGCAACCGCACAAACAACGCCAATTGAACTTTACGAAATTGCAAATCAAATTCCAAGCGGTTCATTGAGTATTGTTGCCAATGGTGTAGCTAATGTATCACAATATGATTCTGTAAATGTTAATGTTCCAACTGGTGGAGACGCTCCGGACTTACAAACAAAATCTATAAGCTTTACTCCTACCGAAACTTCTCAAACTCAGACGGTTACTCCCGATACTGGTAAAGATGGTCTGTCGAGCGTTGAGGTTTCTGTTGGAGCAATCAGTAGCACTTACGTTGGCACTGGAATTGCTAGAAAGTCTTCGACAGATCTTACAGCTTCCGGTGCTACTGTTACTGTTCCTGCTGGCTATTATTCTGCTCAAGCAAGTAAAGCCGTTGCATCGGGTTCTGCTACGACGCCGGCGACCGCAATTGAGCCCACCGTTAGCATTACAATTTATAATGATGGGCTTATTAAGGCAAATGTCGAGGGTACAAAGTCTATTACGCCGACCATTTCAGCTGGCTATGTTTCTTCCGGAACAGCTGGTACAGTTACCGTCAAAGGAGTAGCAACGAAATGGTTGACAACCCAGGCTGCGACAACAATTACCCCTACAAAAACTTCACAAACAGCAGTCCCCGCAAATAGATATACAACTGGCGATATTACCGTAGCTGCAATTCCAGCGGCTTATCAAGACGTTACAGGAGTTACTGCTACAGCATCTGATGTTGTTTCAGGTAAGGATATCGTTAATTCTTCCGGAACTGTTGTACACGGCTCGCTTGTGATTCAGCATTATTATACTTCAGTAAATGATCCGATTTCTTCTGATGGCGCTGATGGTGATATTTGGCTTAAGGTGGTGAGCTGATGCCTACCATTAAATTAACTCCAAGTATTCTTTATAATCAAGCAGGCGGCTATTATTTGACAGTTGAAGATGAAAATAATGCATTTACGGATACTAGCAGTACAAGCTATGCTACAGTAACTAATACATATTCGTCGACAACAAACCGCTATGTTTATTTGCAAGGATTTAACTGGGATGCAATTCCTTCGACTGCTGTAATTAACTCATTTAGCATTAAACTGAAAGCAAGCGAATCCGGTGGTTCTACTTCGTCATCATATCGTCCGGTCCTGTGCAAGGGAACATCGACTTATAGTAATGCTTATTGTAGTGCAATTACTACAACCGCATCGGTTCACGATTTTTCTTTTACACAAGAATTTGATACATTTCGCGATGATGGCGATGATTTTGGCATTCGCATCAACTGCCGCAGAGGCAGTAGAAACACAGCCGCATCGTTTTACATCTATGGCGCGGAAATCGAAGTTGATTACACGATTCCCAATCCTTGCACCATCACCACCACGTTAAGCGGTGACGGCACGATCTCCCCAAGCGGCGCGACAAGCACCTATGAGGGAACAGAGTTTGAGCTAACGATCACGCCGACAAACAAAAGCGATCCTGTCACGGTAACGCACAACGGCACGGATGTGACCTCTCAGGTAGTCGCGCATGGCGCTGGCGCTACGGCTTCAAAAACGCCAAGTGATGTCACGACAAGCGGCATTCAAAGCGGATCTTCTTATGCCGAGTATGCTGTCGGTCATAGTGCGGAAAGCCCGTCAAGTTCTGGATCAGGAAGCAATATGTACGCTTCATCGTACTCGACTGGCTATGCGGCATATAGCTTTGATTTCTCATCCATTCCAAGCAACGCCACAATTGAAAGCATCGAAGTCCGTTGCTATGGACACCGCGAATCGTCAACGATCAGTTCAACTTATGTTTCCCAATGTGTCCTATACCTGGGCAGCACGGCAATCAGTGATGAGGTGGATTTTCCCTCAACTTCGGACAGCATCATTACCGTAACGCCTACCACATTGCCCACTCGCGCACAGCTTGACGATGTTGTAGTCAGACATTATGTGGGCTATTACGGCGGCTTGGTACGCGGTATTACGTTTGAAATCGTTTATTCGACTGGGACGGGCATCGACCATTACACCTACACGTTCACCACTACAGGCGATGCGACAATTGCTGTCACGATAGGCAACGCCAAGACTGATACGATCTATGTCAAGGTCAATGGCGCTTGGGTGGCAATGTCAAAAGCCTATAAAAAAGTGAGCGGCGTGTGGGTGGAACAAACGGATTTAACTACTGTGTTTGATGGTAACACTAATTATGTAAAGGGGTGACGCTATGGCTATTGCAAAAATTACTCTTAACGGCACAACGCTGATGGATGTCACGCAAAACACTGTAACAGCCGATGACATGAAAAGCGGCACAACTGCAACTGCCAAAAATGGGCAGCAAGTGACGGGTAATATCCCGAACGCAAATGGGGTGAGCTTCTAATGGCAAATTACATTGCAACCGACACCGACCTCACCGCTGTTGCTGATGCGATCCGCACCAAGGGCGGCACAAGCGCAAGCCTCGCTTTCCCTGCGGAGTTCGTGAGTGCTATTGATGCAATCCCAACAGGCGGGGGTGGTGTTGACTATAAGGGTTTGATAGGCGATACCTTTTCTGGGGCTTTAATTAGTGACATTGCGTTTTTGCGCGCTTACGCACTCTCTTACATCACTGGATTAACCTCAATCAAGTTAACCAATTTAACCCCTAATACATCGAACGTAACCCAAAATCTCAAAGATAGCTCTTATTGCATCGCATATAATCCAAACTTAGAAGCACTTGTAATAACATCAGAGGTTCGTGTGGGAACATCAACGGTTAGAAATAACCCGAAACTAAAGGCGGTTGATGTCCCCGCTGTCATGTTCGGTGGAAGTTGTTTTGCCAGCGATACTGTGCTTGATACTTTAATCCTGCGGCGAGATTCACTCACAGCACTGCCTAATACTGCAGCTTTCAATAATACTCCGTTTGCGTCTGGTGGCGCCGGTGGTACACTCTATGTTCCGTCCGCGCTGATTTCAAGTTATCAATCGGCAACCAACTGGAGTACCATCCTTGGCTATTCAACAAACAGCATTCAAGCCATTGAAGGCAGTATTTACGAAACACAGTACGCCGATGGCACACCGATCACTTAAGGAGGGACGGACATGATTGTACAAGAACATTTTGATGTAAACGGGCGTGACTTCATCCGCACCTACTCCAA
>Ga0326514_10001250_pt1 | contig 16684 bp, 18 predicted proteins | sample 3_2548_0518_D_FD_203653 | JGI IMG/M metagenome (GOLD analysis project Ga0326514, IMG submission 203653) | Bovine rumen microbial communities from UC Davis, California, United States - 3_2548_0518 | ecosystem: Host-associated > Mammals > Digestive system > Stomach > Rumen | place: USA...
AGCCAATAAAAGAATGCTACGAGCCAAAACACAAATTAGAGGATGCGCCCGCCAAGCATGAAACAGGAAGGTGGATCGGATATAAGACGGACGAAGGAGACAGTTGGAAGCGAGATGATGGCAGTCCTGTCTTCATGACGTGCTCGGAATGCGGAACGATGGTTCTGAATAACGGTTCTCCACATTGGAACTATTGCCCGAATTGTGGATTGCCTATGTTGGAGGACGAATCATGAACACATTCCTAATCATAATTGCATTATGGCTCTTATCAGCCGCCTGTCTCCTTGCGCTGGCATGGTGGGAGGATATGTTATGACATTTACAAGCTGTTACAACTGTCTCTACTACCACGAGAAAGACCACAACTGTCACAACCCAGAGTCGGCATTCTATCAAAAGCACGTGGAACAGGACGGCTTTTTCGGGAAGTGCAAGTGCTGGGAACACTTCCGGGAATTCGAACACGAGGAAAGAAGGAGGCGAAAACATGGGACGAAACGGTGACGCACTCCGCGCCGCAAAGAAGCTGAATGCGGTCTATAACCCGCCAAGGATCACAGGCCAATGGCTCGCCGAACACGACCGCCAAGTTATCGAGGCGTACAAGCACGACATCGAAGGACGGATGCAAAGAACCGCAGACCGCTACGTCCGCGAGTACTTCGACAAGATCGGCGCGGAGTTCAACAGCGGGGACGATGATGCTGATGTTCATACGATGATGAGCTATCTCCTCTCCGTCTCTGTCCGCGTGCTGATCGAGGACTTCGGCTGGAAACCGCCGCGTTATCAGAACTGCCGGAAGACCAAGACGGAGCGGTTCGCCGAGCGGGTGCTTGAAGTTATCGACGACATCCGCAACGATGAGCGGAAAGACATTCGGGACTATGCGAAAGAAACAGCAGACTTGTACGGGGTGCGGTTTACGATGGAGGCAACGGATGACGGCTAAAGAATTCCTGTTCGAAATCAGAAACAAAAAGCGGCTACTCGAGGCCACGATCCGAAAGGCTGAGGAGCTGCGAACACTTGCCGAGGGTGTTGGCGCGATCCGATACGACAAAGACCGCGTGCAGACTTCGCCGCAGGATCACATGAGCGAGACCGTGACGGAACTGGTAGCAAAGGAAGACGAGCTCGACAAGCTGATCGTAGACTATCGCCAGACCATTCTTCGACGCGTTCGCATGATTGAAGGGATGCACGACCCGCGTTATGTCCAACTGCTGACGCTCCGATACATTGACGGCCTACGGTTCGAGGAGATCGCGGTCAAGATGATGTACTCATGGAAACATATTCTCCGTCTTCACGGTGAGGCTCTGGACGCGTTCGCAGACCAGTACGCAGACCAACTCGATAAATGATGCGGTTGAATGCGAACAAATTTGGATATATTATGATAGCGTGAACGAGTGGAAAGATAACCTGATAACATTCTTTTTCATTGCACTCCTTCCTTTGATCCGAGAGGGCAGACCACGGCGGCCTGTCCTCTTTGCTTATTCGTTTTGCAAAGTCTTTGCTTATTGCTTGCAAAGTTGTTTGCAGATTACATCCGGCTAAACAGTTGCAAGGTTTCCTCCCAACAATGCAACACCCAGCGCACGGCGGACAAGGCGCGATATAAATACCGTTGACCCGTCTGAAATATGGCGGGTCTTTTCTTTGCAAAATATACCCGCCCCCCGGTTTGGCTCGCGATGCGTTCCAAGAAGAGCGCACCCCCTCCCCGGTTCCGAAAAACCTACCCCGGGGCAAAGAACAGCCACGGCGGGGCAGATACATAACAACAGTACCCCGGGCATGGTGATTCACGGCAGCAACAACCCGGGACGGCAACAAAACAGGAAGGTGGCGGGAGCATGGCACGGTCATCACGCTGGCCTTACATAAGACGCATGGCATGGGACAGAGACAGGAAGAGACGAGCGGTCTGCCACATCTGCGGCGAGCCAATCGATTACTATGTTGAACCTTCGTCAACGCCTGACAGTTACGAACCTGATCACATCCAGCCGGTTCACCTGCGTCCTGACCTTGAGCTTGACTTAAACAATATTGCACCGGCACACCGGCGGTGTAACCGTCAGCGAGGCGATGGAACAAACGGAACAAACACGATCGGGATGCGGTCGCGGAAATGGTGAATGGGTAGGGGCCAAACAATCTTCGGAAAAACCGTCAGCGCCCACACCGGGCCCATTGCAGTGATTTCCCTCTCCGAAGAAAGGAGGCAGGTGGCAACATGGCAGACGACAAGAAAATATTAAAAGAGCAGCTGCGGCACCTCGCCGAACGAATTCAGACGGAAGGACGCCGCATGGATGAAGAAGACTTGATTATTTCTTACGATAACGGCGGTGGTCAGACGGGCGTCCGCGAAAATCCATATTATCCGGCCTATGAGAAACTGCTTGCGAGTTACGTCAAGACGTTGACGGCGTTAAAAGACATAGCCGGAACCGACGCAGAGGTGCGGGCGCTTGACGATATCAGAACCCGTTTCAAGGTGGCGAAATGATGGGCCGGACTGAACCACGAATTTTCACACCTCCAGCGCGGGAACTGACACCGGAAACGTCGCTTGGATTCGCAGCGATTGAGTACGCGAAAGAAGTCCTGAAAAAAACACTGTATCCGTGGCAAGAATGGGCTTTAATTCACATGCTCGAGATTGCCGGCGACCTCGGCGCCGCGTGGCACTTCCGCTTCAGAACAGTGTTGATCATGGTGAGCAGACAATGCGGGAAGACGGTCCTTTCCGAAGTGCTAGCCTCGTTCTTCCTGAATGTGCTCTGCGTCGATTCTATCTTCGGAACGTCGTTGAGCTTGGACAAAGCGGAAGAGGTTTGGGAAGCAGTCATAAACGATCAAGAGACAATTCCCGAGTTATCGGCAGAGATAGACCGCGTTAGCCGGACAAACGGGAATAAGCGCCTGATCCTGACGGGCCTCAGACAATACAAAGTTGGCGCCCCGACAAGAAGAGCAGGGCGCGGCGATTCAAACGACTTAGTGATGCTTGACGAGCTGCGCGAGCATCGAGACTGGGAAGCATGGTCAGCTGCTGCGGCGTCCACAAACGCGAAACCGAACGGACTGATTGTCTGTTTCTCCAACGCCGGTGATCCTGACAGCATCGTTCTCCGCCAACTTAGGTCACAAGCAATTGCGGGTATTGATGGCGGTGAGGCGTCAAACTTCGGCGGCAATGTCGACGGAAACACGCTCGGCCTGTTCGAATGGTCAGCACCCGAAGGAGCAAAGACAGACGACATTGAGGCACTTGCGCAAGCGAATCCCGCGCTGGGTTATGGATACTTAACAGAGCGGGCGCTCATGGCGAACAGGACGACTTTCCCGGAAAGCAAATTTCGCTCTGAATGTATGTGCCAACAGGTCGAGACGTTGCTCCCGCAACCGTTCCCGGAAGGCGCGTGGAATGCCGGCATAGATACGGCGTCGGGAATCGCGCCGGAATCGGAATTATACTTCGGCATAGACCTGTCACAGAATCGGCGGTGGACTTCGATCGCAGTCGCCGGCCTGAGGACAGACGGGGCATGGCATATAGAGGTCGTGGCGCGTCAGATCGGCACGGAATGGGCGTACAAGTGGTTTGAACAGCGGCAGAAACGCGGACCGATGAATCTTGCATTTCAGGGGCGCGGCTGTCCGGTTGTTGGACTCGCTGAACAAATATGCACGCTTCCGAACGTGAACCGCATGGCGATAGAAGGCGGTGAATTATCCGCCGGTTGGGGCCGGTTCTGGGATGGGATCGCGGCGAGCGAACCGAACAGCGCCAGAGGCGGCACGAAAATATATCATCTTCCTCAGCCGGTCATGGATTCGCCAGCAAAGACGATGCAGCTTCGAAACCTTGGCGGCGGGGTAGAACTTCCCGACCGCGTGAAATCGCCGGATGATCCTTCGCCGATTATCGCCTGTTTCGTGGCGTTCACGGCGGCGACACAGACGGAGAGGAAGCCAGAAAAGAAAATTTATGAGAGTAGCTATGCATCAGGCGGCTCTCTTATGTTTGTATAACGGGAGGGCGATAAAATGCCTGTAGTAGAACGATTAAAAAGATTATTCGGGCGGCAGACGGTGTTCGTATCGCTGACACCCGAAGAAACGCCGGTTGTTGCCGGCATGGATGCGCGAAAACTGTACGCAACACAGGCGAATCTCCACGCCGTTGTTTCATTCCTTGCCGATTCTATCGCACAACTGCCGCTGAAGGTGTACAGACGTGACGGAGAAGACAACCGCGAGCGAGACCGAGACAGCGTGGCGGCGCGGCTTCTGTGGCGTCCAAACGCAGATCAGACGGAGTATGAACTAATAAACGCACTGGCGGTCGAACTCTTATTGATGGGGAGCGCCGTGCTGTGGATTCTCCCAGACCCCGACAGCAACAGCGGCTATCAGCTCCGAATCATCCCACGCGAATGGATCATCGACACAGACGCCGAAACGAACTATGCGCCTTCTGCGTTGAAGATACGAACCAATTACGGCGGAACAATCACTGTTCCACGAACTGATTTCATACAGTTTCGGATGTACTCGCCGGGCAACCCGGGCGGATATCAGTCGCCAATTGCGGCACTTCGACAGACACTTGCAGAACAGATTCAGGCCGACCGCTTCAGGACAGAAATCTGGCGGTCTTCAGGCCGGTTCAATGCGTACATTACGCGCCCGAAGGATGTTGCACCGTGGGATGATGAAACCAAAAAGAAGTGGCTCACATCGTTCCGCGAAGGCTGGGGAGCCGACGGAAGCAATGCCGGAAAAATGCCGCTGATGGAAGACGGCATGGAAATAAAACCGTATCAGTTCAGTGCAAAAGAAGCGCAGTACGCCGAAACAAAACAGCTGTCTCGTGAAGATGTGGCGGCGGCTTATCATGTAAACCCGTCGCTGATCTGGCACACATCAACACAGACATATGCGAGTGCGAAAGATAACGCCCGCGCATTATACGCGGACTGCCTCGGGCCGACGCTCCAGATGATTCAGCAGAGGATTAACAGCTTCCTCCTTCCAATGGTCGGCGCAGACGAAAACACATATGTTGAATTTGATTTAACGGAAAAACTGAAAGGAAGCTTTGAGGAGCGTGCGAGCATTCTGCAAGCGTCTGTCGGCGCGCCCTGGCTCACGAGGAATGAAGCCAGAGCAGACAACAATCTGCCGCCGATTAATGGCGGCGACGAGCTGATAACGCCGCTGAACGTCCTTGAAGGCGGTCAGACATCGCCACAGGATACGCACATGGAAGAGCAAGAGCCTACGACGATTCTACAAAATGACATGAAATGTTCGTGCGGATGTAAGGCGAAAACACAGGAGATCCGCATCAAGTCGCGTTCATCAAAAGATGAAGATGAACGCATGGCGGAAGCACTTTCGAAATTCTTCAGGCGTCAGGCAGATTCGGTTCTTCCAAAAATAGGTGCAAAGGCCGCCGGATGGTGGGATAAACACCGTTGGGACATGGAACTCGCCGATGATATCGAACCAATCATTGACGATGTGGCGGACACACACGGCGAAGAGGTTGCGGACGCGATCGGCGCAGAGTACAACACAGAACGAACGCGGAAATACCTTCGAATGATGGCAGAGGGCCGAGCGGCGGCGATCAACGAAAAGACTTACGAGAACCTAAAGAAGGCGATCAACAGCGATGATGAAAAAGATACGCCGGCCCACGTATTCGACTTGCGCGCCGGTGCGCATTCCGCAGTGTTAGGTGTGGCACTTGCGCTTGCGGCTTCTGGTTGGGCGGCGAATCATGAAGCGCCACAGCAAGCAGAAGCGCAGGGTATCGAAAAGACCGTGCTGAAAGAGTGGGTAACGGGCGACAACCCGCGACAGTCGCACGCTTTGATGAATGGTCAGCGGGTGCCAATCGATCAGCCTTTTTCAAACGGAGCATTCTGGCCCGGTGACGAAAATTTGAGCGAGGACGAAAGTTGCGGGTGCAATTGCTCGACGGACGTGATCATTATGTACTAAGGAGGCAGATATGGAGCATAAATATAAAGAATTCGCGCTTCGAAAAGAGGCGGACGGCGACGGGAATGACACCGGCAGAATATCCGGCTATTTCTCGACTTACGACCGCATCCCAGACAGCTACGGCGATGTTGTCGCACCGGGAGCGTTCACAGAGACAATCCAGAAGCGTAAAGAGTCCGGGCATCCGTTTCCACTCTGCTGGAATCATGATCTGAATATGATCATCGGCTCAGTTGATCCGGATGACATCGAGGACACAGCAAAGGGCCCGCTCATGACGGCGAAGTTTTTTGAATCAGCACTTGCGCAGGAAAAACGCGAGATCGTGAAAAGCGGCGTCGTTTATCAGTTTTCGTTTGCTTATGATGTCTTGGAGGCGGGGCCGGTCGAACTTGAAGACGGGACAAAGGCGAACGAGCTTCGGAAACTTGACCTTTTTGAAGTCAGCATCGTGCCAATCCCGGCGAACCAGAACGCTGTGATGACGGACGTCAAAGCCGGCAGACGGAACCGCAAATCAGACGAAGACACCATTAAACAGATCATTTCCCTCGCTCAGTCCCTTCTGGACGAGGTTAATGACGCAGACGATCCAGAAGACGGAGAGGACGCGCCGGAGGCCAATGTGGAAACAGAGGAGCCAAAGACGGGCAATCCGAAGAAAGAAAGTCTGCTCGAATTCATTAAAAACATGGAGGTTTAGTATGACCCTCAAAGAAGAACTTACTGCAAAGAAAGAGGCGCTCGCCGCGTTGAAAGAACGCATTGAAGCGAACGACGCCGACGCGATCACTGAAGGCGAAAAGCTTCAGAAGGAAATCGAGACCAAAGCCGCCGAAATCGAGCAGGCCGAAAAGAAAACGGCGCTGCTTAGCATTATCGGCAAGAAAGAAGAGGAAAAAGACGTGAACGAGGAAAAAGGCCTGAAGGCAATGAACCTTGAGATGCTGAAGAGTGCGCCCGGCACCGCAAGCACTTACGTGAATATCAAGGCCGCGAGCGATAACGAGGCTATGGGTGCAAACCAGATCATCGATTATGACAGAAGCGTCGTGGACGCTCACGCTGCGCTTTCTGTTCGTGCACTGTTCGGTCAGGAATCCATCAGCGGAAACGCCCTGACTTATTACGTGCTCGGCGCACTGGAAGGCACGATCGGCACCGTCGCAGAGGGCGCAAAGAAGGGACAGATTCACATTCCTTACACCCCGAAGACGGTCGCACTTCAGAAGACTGCTTGCTACTTCAAGGAGACCGACGAACTTCTGTCCGATGCTGCATTCCTTGAGAGCGCGATCAGAAATCGCGGCGTCTATGAGTTCGACAAAGCCGTCGAGGCTTACCTTGTTACCACTCTGCTCGGAACTTCCGGCGTGCAGACCGGCGGCAACACCATCGACTTCGACACCATCCTCGCAGCAAAGCAGGATATCATGGCTGATACCGGATATGCTCCGGATTCCCTCGTGATCAACCCCGCAGACTGGGCAACCCTGCTTCAGGAAAAAGGCGGTTCCGGCCAGTACCTGCTCGGCGGTCCCGCTTATGGTCCTTTCGGTAATGGAAGCTACAACCCGAACCCCCGCGTCTGGGGCCTCGAGGTAGTAGAGTCTGCTGCTGTTCCTACCGGCAAGGCTGTTATCGGTGCGTTCAAGGCCGGCGCCGCTGTCATCACAAAAGCTGGTGAGGGTCAGCGCGTGGAAGTGTCCAACAGCAACGAGGACGATTTCATTTACAACCGCGTGACGGTTCGCATCGAAGAGCGCCTTATTGAGGCTGTCAGAGTTCCTGCCGCATTCGCGATCGTTGGCGCCTGAGGGCTTGATTAACCGGGGCCGCTTCGGCGGCTCCAACTTATTTACGAAAGGCGGTGAAACCATGCTGAAGAAATACAGAATGCCGAACGGCAGAACATACCAGTTCGAAGAAGGCAAACAGCCGGACGCAGCTGTCGAAATTAAGGCGGTCGAGCCGTCTGACAAAGCTGTGAAGCCGGTGAACAAGACGCGCAAGGCGGTGAAGAAGAAATGAGCATATTGACAAACTGGGGTTATGCTCTGCCGGATGCGGATGCGATCCCGGAAATGATGACCGCCACGGAATACCGAACGCTGTCGGGTCGTTCTGATCCGGATGACCGTGTGAACGCGGAAATAGCCGCAGCAGACGCTGCAATTCGGAATTTTGTCGGCTGGCACCTTACACCGGCGATGGCGTGCCGATTCGAAACGATAGCGAGTGACAGACGCATTGTGTTCACAGGCAACGACATGTTAATTCAGCTTCCTGCGCGGCTAGTCTCAGCGGTTTCGTCCGTGATGATTCAGGGAACTGCACACGATGATTACTTCATCGATCCGGCGGGCCTCCTGCGCGTCTTCGGCGTGTGCTATCCGGGCAGGGCGGCACCTGTAACGGTGGAGTATACCGCAGGGCTTTCCGGCGACATGGTAGCACCAATCAAAGAACTCATTGCGCATCGCGTCACGCACGCGCTTGCGGTTCCTGCTGGCATAACATCGGAGGCATCTGGCGGCGTGTCTGTCACGTACAATGCGAACTGGATAAACAACAGCCGGGCAACGGCACTTGCCGGCGACAACAAGGAGCTGCTTGTGCCTTATCGCGTAATGGGGGTGTTCTGATGGCGGTTCAATCATTCTGGACGCAGACTATCACGAGGTTGAGGCCCGGCGAAAAGACGGAGCGCGGTTCAATCGTTCCGGACTGGTCGAACCCCGATGCACTTGACATCCATGAATGCTCGGTTCAGCCCTCAAGCACAAGCCTGTCGCAGGATGGGCGTGTGTTGGGCGTCCAAGACGGTCTGACAGTCTACGCGCCTGTCACTGCGGACGTCAGGGCCGGCGATCGGATTGAGTACGCCGGTGCGGTGTATGCCATAAACGGCGACCCGCTTGTCTGGCCCGGAGTAGCACGGATGCAACATATTCAGTTGAACCTCGTGAGGTGGCGCGGATGAGCGAGATTAGGATCACGTTTAACCCGCAGGGGTTTGCCGAATGTCTCTCTGGCATGGACGGCACTGTCAAGGCAGAGGCGGAGAGGCTTGCGGAAGCTGCAAAGGCTAATCTCCGAGGAAATGGAAGTTATACGGTTGAGGTCGTGCATGAACCGCGCTTCCAAGACTCGGCTTACGGCGTTTCACGTCCCGTCGCGGTGGCGAGGGTTATCGCGGACGCGGCAGCCTCAGCGGACGAAGCAGAAAACAAATCAATGAGCAGGGCGGTGACGGGATGATTATTAACAAGTCGATTGATATCGAGGAAGAGGTCAGAAAAGCATTAATCAGCTATCTGACAGCCTACTGCCGCCCGTTGCCAGCTGAATACGCTCTCCCAAACATACTGATCACGCAGGTCGGCGGCGGGGCATCGCAGACGATTGACACATTTTCGGTTGTTCTGGACTCGAGAGCAGAAACAGAGGCGGCGGCACTTGATTACTTAAACACAGCAACAGCAATTTTGACGGCAGTGGCGAAACAGCAGACAACCGCAATTCGTCATGTTGTCGTTAATTCTTCCGGCTCGTGGGGCGTCGACCCTGTTAGGCCGGACTTGGCGATGTGCTCAGCGCGTGTTGAAGTTGTGGCACATCAGAAGACAATGGAGGTCTAACAAATGGATGTAAAACTTGGGCTTGGCATGGCTACTGGTATGTTCTACCACGCGCCCGCCGGTACGGCGCTTCCGACGTCCCTTTCCGATACTCTTCCACAGACATGGAAGCACGTCGGTGACGTATCAGACGCGGGCATCACTCTCGCGCTGAACAAGTCGGTAACCAATCTTCGGAACTGGGCGAACGTCATCAAGCGCGTCATTCTGACGGATCATGACGAGACGATTCAGGCACCAATCATGGAGACGACAGAAGAAGCGTTAAAGACTGTTGTCGGCGAGGATAATGTTACGACCGGCACGAATACTTTCTCGGTCAATCTTTCCGACAACGAGCTTCCGCCTGAAGAGGCGTTTCTGTGGCTCATGAAGGACGGGGACGACCTGATCGCCATCGGATGCACTAACGGACAGGTGACTGCTGTCGATAACGTATCCTTTGCACCGAACAGCGCCATCAACTGGACGCCTACGATCACGGCGACCGGCGCCGGTTTCCAGCTGATCGTTCAGGGATAAACCACTTGACATGAATAAACGACCGCCAGAAGGAATGATCCAGACGGCGGTCTAGCTTTTTGAAAGGGGTAAAACATGGCAGAATTCACATTAAAACCAAAGGAAATTAAAACGTTGACAGTTAATGTCGGCGACAGATCATTCAGCTTACCGCTTCAGGGGAGCCTGTCAATCAAAGAAATGCTGACGCTCGAAACGCCGGAAGGGACTTACTCATTCATGAAAAAGCACGTCCCAAAGGAAATCTTTGAAGGCCTGAAGGTCGAAGAATACAACGAGCTTCTGAATGTATGGAAAGCTGAGTCGGCAAAAGCAACCGGCAAGACGCCGGGGGAATAATAAGCCTTGCGAAGGCTGTTGAAGAGCATCGCGAGGCGATTGAATACGATCTGCTGACCGAAACAGGGTACGAACTGAACGACATCGGCGGCGCCTTATCGTGGGGCGCGCTTCATTCGTTCGTGCAAAACATCGGGCTGAATTCCGCATTGATGCGCGAGATTAACCCTGATGCGGCGCAGTGGAACAGCACATTGAAGACGAACGCAATACTTGCAGACATATACGATTTACTGGCGGTAATCAACGCGAATATGATTTCGCTTGGGACGCGGAAGACGTCGAAGAAACCGAAGCCGTATCCTCGGCCCGGTGTCGATAGGGCGAACAAAGACGAAAAGCATTTCGGCTCCGGCCCGTTGCCAGTGAACGAACTGCACAAGTGGATAGAAGAAAAGAGGGCTGAATATGCCAGAAATAGCACAGGCCACAATACTGGTCACGCCAGTCCTTGAAGGGGCGCAGCAATCACTAACTGAACAGATGACTCAGGCCGCGACCCCTGCCGGGCAGGAGGCCGGTAAAGCCGCCGGGCAAAGCATGGGACAGAGCCTCGGCGACAGCATGACAAGTGCCGGCGGAGCACTGACGAAAGCCGTAACGGCTCCAATAGCGGCAATTGGCGCGGCGTCCGTTGCGGCTTGGAAAGAAGTCGACACAGGCCTCGACACTATCGTTCAAAAGACCGGGGCGAGCGGTGAAGCACTCGACAGTATGCACGGCATATTGAACAACATTACGGCAAGCATCCCGACAGATTTCGCGACAGCGGGCGCAGCAATCGGTGAAGTGAATACGCGGTTCGGCTTGACCGGGCAGGAACTCGAAGACCTGTCTGGAAAATTCGTTAAATTCGCCGACCTGAACGGGCAGGATGTCAGCAATTCGGTCGATTCCGTCAGCAAAATGATGGCAGCGTTTGGAATGGAAGCGGGCGACGCCGGGAAAATGCTCGATGCCCTGAATGTTGTCGGACAACAGACGGGCGTTGACGTTGGCGGCCTTGCTGATACCGTAGCGGCGAACGCGAAGCAGTTCCAAGAAATGGGGCTGACAGCCGAAGAAGCCGCCTCCTTCCTTGGCTCTATGTCCATGGCTGGTCTCGATTCCGGGACGGCAATGATGGGCATGAAAACTGCAATGAAGAACGCCGCGGCAGAAGGAAAGGGACTCGATGAAGCCCTCGCAGAATTCGAGGAGACGATGCAGGGCAACGGCACCGAATCCGAGAAACTGGCTGCGGCTTATGAACTGTTTGGAACACGTGCCGGCGCAGCAATCGAAAACGCGGTCAGCAACGGGACGATAAGCCTGTCAGATTTCAGCTCGACGCTGGGCGATTTCGAAGGATCCGTCGATGATACATTCGCTGGAACGCTAGGCCCGATGGATAACTTCACGACCATGCTGAACCAGTTGAAATCTACTGGCGCGGAACTCGTTGAGGCTGCCGGCCCGCTCATCACAGACCTGCTCGTGAAGGCAACGGAAGGCGTCCAGATGCTGAGCGAGGCATGGAACAGCCTGAGCCCCGAGATGCAGGAAACCGTTATTGCGGTTGCTGGCATCGCAGCAGTCGCCGGCCCTCTGCTTGTAATCGGAGGCACGATTATCAACGGCATTTCGTCGATCGCTGGCGGGCTGTCCGGGTTGATCCCGAATATTGGAGGCGTCGGAAGCGCAGCCGGAGGCGCGGCACCATCCCTTGAGTCTGCCGGCGCCGGTTTTGTGAATGCGGCGTCCGGAGCTCTGAAGATGATCGGAGCGGCGGCGGCCCTGTATATTGCAGCACAGGCCATTAGCGTACTTGTTGACGCTGCGATAAGGATCACGGAGGCCGGCACACCCGCTATTGCAGTGCTCGCGGGAATGGCGATTGGAATTGGGGCGCTGATGGGCGTCGCGGCAGCACTTGGCCCGGCATTAACTGCCGGCGCGCTTGGGTTTGTCGCGTTCGGCGCGTCAATGCTTATGATTGGCGGCGGCGTTGCTATTGCAAGCGCCGGGATCGCACTGCTTGTCACAGCAGTCACTAGCCTCGTTGAAGTGATAACGTCAAACGCGGAAAATATCAACAGCATCGTTTCGAATATCGGCACAACGGTCAGCGGCGTTGTCGAATCGGTCACCGGTGGCATTTCGCAAATAATTGATTCGATTTCCGGCGGCTTGCAAGGCATCCTTGAAGGTATCGCGGGAATCTTTGACAGCATGGGCGAAGCGGCTCTGAATGCCGGCACGGGATTCGAAAAGCTTGCCGGGGCTGTGAAAGACCTGGTCAACAACACCGGCGTTCTTGACCTGGGCGCTACTATGGGCGCGGTTGCCGGAGGCGTGAAAGACGTCAGCAACGCAGCATCTGGCGCAAGCGCAGGGGCGACGGCGGTCACGAGTTTGACAAAGTCGTTCGCGTCGTTGTCGAAAGGCGCAACAGCATCCGGGCGAGACATGACGGCGTTCGGGAAGGCTGTTGGAACGGCTATGAAAAGCGCCTCGCTGTCTATTTCTTCCGCGAAACTCGGAACCGCGATGAAAAACCAGATGACCGGCGCCGTTCGCGCTGCATCTTCCGGGCTCGCGTCGATCAGGTCGGCATTTTCAAATACGCGATTCAGCTTCACTCAGCATATAGCGGTGCCGCATTTCTCCATGAGCGGAAAGTTTAACGCAGAAACTGGATCAGTGCCGTCGATCAGCACAAGATGGTACGCGAAAGCAGCTGAATACGGTGCGCTGTTCACGAGCCCGCAGATTATTGGCGTCGGCGACGCGGCACAGCCAGAACTTCTGATTGGTGAGCGGAAACTGAAGGAACTGGTCGCAGGTGCTGGCAATGTAACGAACTACATCACCGTTGACGGCGCACGCGATCCGCAGTTGGTTGTGGACGAACTCCTGCGGCAGATGAATATGAGAGTGAGGACGGCTTAATGGCGGAGAAAATAACGCGTATTTTTAACATCGCAAAACCGTATAAGACCGACAAGCCAACCGGACTGTCAATCGTGAGGAACGGGGAAAAGTTCACGTTTGCTTGGAAGTGCGGTGACAAAAACTACGACGACGCGCAGTGCGTGCAGTGGCGTGTGAACGACGGCAAGTGGCACAATATTGAACCCGGAAAGAAAACGGCAAAATCTGTTTCGTTGACGTTCTCAAACTATTATCCTTCTGAAGAGAAAAAACTGAAGACCCTTGAATTTCGCGTTCGCGGCGTTCGAGATGCTTGGACGAAGACGGTCACAAAGAAGGAGACGACGGGTAAGGGCAATAAGAAAAAAACGATCGAAAAGATATATCATTATCGTTACACGCCCTCGATGTCGGACTGGAGTTCGAAGACGTACACCTTCAAAAAGCCAGACAATCCGAAGGCCTCTGCCTCATGGTCAGAAGACTATGTCAACCGCACAACGTTTACCGTCACGGAGGCAGCCCCGACAGACGCGGCGAATGTTTCCTGCCGTGTTGACTGGGAATCGGTTCTCGTCACGAACTGCAATTATACAAGCGGCAAGGACGCGCCTTGGTCTGCATCACAGGCCGGTTGGCTGAAGGGCACGATGTTGGCTTCCGGCGGGTCTAAAGAGATCGACGAAAGCGCACTTGGCACGGCATCCTATACGCGATTTTTCCGGGCGCGTGCAAAAGGTGTGAGAGGTGATTCCGATGAATGGAGTTATGCGAAGCACGTCTATGCGACCCCGAACAAGGCTGATATCACATATGTGAAGGCCACGACGGGCGGAAGCACCTACAATGTTATTGTCAGGTGGAATGCTAACGAGAGCGTTGCAAGACCTATTGACGAAACGACCATCCAATATCTGATCGCCACGCCCACAGCAACAGGCGGCGCACCTTCCGACGGATGGCAAGACAGCGTGACACTCAAGGACACAGAAAAGACCGATGGCACAACGATAGAAGTGCCGAGGGTATGCGGGGAAGACGAAGCCCTGTTTATCAGGGTCGCGACGAAGCACGACACACACGTTTCTGTCAGTGGCGCACGCCGTCCCGCAGTCGGATACGTGGCGGCTCCTTCCGGGCTGACCGCGTCCGTCAATGACACGACGCACAAGGCAGACATTGAGTGCGAGAACAATTCTGACATCCCGGGATCGTTTACGCTCATCTCCGTGATGTACAAGAGCGGCAACAAGACCATAACAAGCCCGGTCGTGATTTTGCCGAAAGGCACAACAAGGGCAACGGGCGTTACACTTCCGACGACCAGAGCCGGAAGTACGCTGACATTTCGGGCGCAGACGTTCGCCGGAAGCTACACCGCCGGAACGACCAAATATACGTCGTACATGTCATCGGCAACAATCACTTACGGGACATCGATCCCGGCGGCTCCTACTGGCCTTGCGCTTTCGTCGACCTCTGTACCGGGCACGGTCCGCGCCACGTGGACATGGTCATGGAGCGCGGCGAACGTTGCGGAGCTGTCGTGGTCTGACCATTCGGACGCATGGCAATCAACAGACGAGCCGTCAACCTACGAGATCGGGCGGAAGGCAACGGCTTGGAATATATCCGGCCTCGAAGCGGGCGTGAAATGGTATGTACGCGTAAGGCTCGGTCTGTCAGATGGTGACGACGTGACGTGGAGCGAGTGGAGTACCGCGAAAGATATAACACTGTCTTCCGCGCCTGTCGTGCCCGTTTTGGAGCTGTCAGCGGGCGTTATTACGGCTCGGGGAACAGTGGATGCATCATGGGTCTATGTGACATCAGACGGGACGGGACAGGCATCTGCGAGGCTTGCGGAAGTTACCTACTCGGGACAGACACCAAGCTATAGAACCATCGCCACAGTTACCACGGCGCAGACCGTCACCGTAAGCGCGCGGCGACAGGGATGGGCGACAGGATCAACGCACCTGCTTGCGGTACGCGTAACAAGCGGAAGCGGGCATCTGTCGGACGACTGGAGCGCACCTGTTCCCGTAATCGTTGCGAATGCGGTCACGTGCACAATCGCCTCCACATCGCTTGAGACGGTCACAGAAACCATTGACGGCGAGACTGATACATTTACCGCATTGACCGAAATGCCGCTGACGCTGACCGTCACAGGCGCGAAGGCGGGCGGTACAACGTCCGTTATCATTGAGCGGGCGGCTGAATATTTCCTTGACCGTCCAGATGAAGAAATATCAAGAGGCTATGAAGGCGAGACCATTGCCGTTTACTCACAGCAGGGTGAATCCACAATCACCATCACGAACGATATGCTCATCGGGCATCTGGATGACGGCGCGAAGTATCGCATCATCGCCACGACACAAGACAGCTACGGTCAAAGCGCATCTGCGACACAGGACTTCCGCGTGAAATGGACTGATCAGGCTGTCATGCCGGACGCGGGCGCAATTATTGATGAAGGCGCGACGTATGCGATTATCATACCGATGCTGCCGAACGACGTACCTGCTACATCCGACACGGAGAACGCCGTCGCAGATATCTATCGGCTTTCGGTGGATAAACCCGTGCTGATATATGAGGGCGCGACTTTTGGCGAAACGTATGTTGATCCTTACCCAACCATCGGAGAGTACGGTGGTCACAGGATCGTGTATCGCAGTAAAAATGGCGACTATATCACGGAAAAAAACACGCTTGCATGGGTCGACCTTGACGAAGCTGACGGGGACTTCCTCGACGTGGACCGCAACATCATTGAATGGGATACGGGCGTTGTAAGACTGACGTATAACATCGATCTGTCAAACTCGTGGACGAAAGACTTCGCGGAGACGCAGTATCTCGGCGGGTCTGTGCAGGGCGACTGGAACCCCGCCGTCCACAGGGAGGGCAGTCTTTCCGGTGTGGCAATCGCTACGGACGACGCTGAGGTCATACAGGCTATGCGGCGGCTCGCTGTCCATGCGGGTATATGTCACATCCGCACGAAGGACGGGTCAAATTATGCAGCGGACGTGCAAGTCAGCGAATCTTACAAGCAGGGCACGGCACACAAAATTGTCGAGTTTTCATTGAAGATAACGAGGGTTGATACACAAGCCCTTGACGGCATGACGCTGGCGGCTTGGGAAGAACTGAACCCGCCTACTTGGGATAATTTCGTGACCGATGAAACGCCGTATTTGATGCGAAAGACAGGAGGA
>Ga0326514_10001251_pt1 | contig 16683 bp, 28 predicted proteins | sample 3_2548_0518_D_FD_203653 | JGI IMG/M metagenome (GOLD analysis project Ga0326514, IMG submission 203653) | Bovine rumen microbial communities from UC Davis, California, United States - 3_2548_0518 | ecosystem: Host-associated > Mammals > Digestive system > Stomach > Rumen | place: USA...
AAGCATTTTAATTAGCGAACTACCCGCTATTTTTTTAAAAAATTGTTTATCTTTTTTGATTCGGGGATACAATGTATCTACGAACTGAGAATCTGTTAAATTCTCCAAAATATTAGTGATAACCGCTATTTTAATTTTTGCGTTCAATTCGCTGTCGGCGGTTACATTACAATTAAAATTAAATGTCGCCATTGTTATTTTCTCCTTGTGATTGTTGTGATTGTTGTTGTGGTTGTGGTGCGGGTTTGTTATGCTTTGCAAGCACGAACCCGTAAACCTCTTTTAATTGCCTGTCGCCTAAACTTGTATACTGACAAATAGCAGTAACAAGGGCTATGCGGCTTTTGTCAAGAGTAGAGAGATAGCCGTTAATTTCTGATACATATTCGGCTGTTTCAGGGTTAGTAGACTGAACTTTGATATTGTCTAAGTCTGTTTGTTGCGTTGTGTTGTCAGGCGCAGACGGCATATCTTCGCCCATTAAGCCCTGCAAAGTTTTGTCAAGATTTAATTTTTGGCTCAACATTCCGAGAATTGCCGTTCCTGCAATAGTCTTTATTGATAATTTGTTTTGCCAATCGTGTTCCTTGTTGCGGTAATCCCTCTTAGTATCGTATAACTCGTATTCAAGTTTTTTAGATTCATCTTTCAGTTTTTCATTTGATTCTTTCAAACGTTTTATCTCTTGTTCAAGTTCCTTTTGTGTAACTTTGAGGTCGGCTATTGTCTGATTAGCATTTTCAAGTCTGTCTTGTTGTGCTATTTGCATAGCAGTATTCTTAATGATACCGCTCAAACCGTTTTCAAACCCCATAAGACCGAGAGAATCACCTAAACCTTTGAGGTTTGCGCCCAAATCTCCGAAACCGCCTTGTTGCGGTAATTGCTGTTGTTTTTTCTTCATTTTTTTTTGTTTTTTTAGTTTAAAAGTGTTTTCTAAAATCGGCTCTGCATCGTCATAATATCCGCTGTATTCCCGAATCAACACACTTGATACTTGTTTGTTTTTTTCAAGTTGCGAAATTGCGTTTTTGAATGTTTCTGCCCCTGTTGCATTTTTCCGATTTTGACGGATAGTGATTATTGGGTAACAGATTGTTTGTCCGTTATTATCGCCGTCAGATACGCCGATAATATCAAAATAATACTTTGTTGCTGCATTGTCCTTGAAAATCAAGTTATTGCAATATTCTTCCAATTCTTCTGTCATTTTTTTTTATCTGTTTTTTTTAAAAATTAACGGGGGAGTTACCCCCCGTTAACCAATCAATAATGAAGAAAATAACCTTACTTAACAACTACGCTTTGGTGGTCTTAATGCCCCACAATTCAAAACGCATAGCGGTATTAGCCGCAGGAGTACCTGCAAAATCGAACTCAACTTTGATAGTTCTCTGCGGGTAGAACATTTTTGGGGTTGAGAGTATGTACTCACCGTCCGAAATATCGGTTCTGTTGTCGTGCGAGAATACGCTTGCTGCTGATTTGTCAATGTAGGTCGTAGATTCCTGACCCATAAACCACTCACCGTTAATGATGGGTGCTGAGGGTTTCTCCCAAGTTGCGCCTTTGAAGTCTGCTTCGGTAACACCCGTCAAACCTTTTGAGGTCAAACATTTTACCCTTGTGCAAAGGAAAAAGTCCTCAGCGGGCATACGACCCTGAACTACGTTTGTAATACCGACTACCGTGTTATCACCCGATTTAAACAAATCTGCGTGGTTCTGTCCCGAAATGTCTTTTACTGCATAGTAAATGAACGGAACTAACTGCCACTGACCGCTGCGCAATTTTGCTTGCGCATCTGCGGGCAACAAGCCTAAACGCTGCTCAAAAAGTGCTTTTTCAGAAAGGTTAGTTGTTTCGCGAGCAATGTTAGCACTGCCTTTTGCTTTAATTGCTTTAATAACTTTCTTTCTTGCTTTGTCTTTTGCTGCTGGTGTTGCGCCCAAACCGTCAATAAGTCCGAGTAAGCCAACCAAGTTATCATCTGTGAGGTTGTCAAGAACAACGTCATCGCCGCGCAATAATACGCCTGCTACGTTTCCAAGGGAATTTCCCAAATCGCCTAATCCGTATACCATTTTCTTAATTTGTTTTATGTTAATATTAATTTTTTCTGTTTGTTTGTGGTTTTAAAGAGAGTTACAATACAAGTCCGTCAGGTGTGTAACCTAAGCCCTCAATATGTTCACGCTCGTAAGGAGTATCACGTACCGAAACTTTAACGCCCGAAGGAATGTCTAAGGCAGCAATCTGATTGTTTACGGGTAATTCAATTTCTCCGTCATCGCCGAAGCCGTTGAACTCGTCATCGTCATCATAGCCGTCCAAATCGTCATCGTCATCATAGCCGTCCAAATCGTCATCGTCATCATAGCCGTCCAAATCATCATCGTCATCGTAGCCCGAAAATCCGTCTTCAATGTCCAAATCATCATCAGTGCCTAACAAGTCGCCCATAATGCCGTCATTCATACCTGAAAGAAGATTTTTCTTCCAAAAGAACTGCATACCGCAGTTAACTACGCCTGAAAGTGCCGCTCCCGTACCAAGTTGACGAACCGTCTTGCTGTCAGCAGAAAGCGCGATACTTGCGCCAATCACGGTTGTAATAACGGGGGTTACGTAGTTTTTCAATCCCGTAACGGTTTCTGCGCCAAGACCGCTAACAACAGGCTCAGCACTAAGTCCCTTATTGATAAGTTTTTGCAATACTATACCGCTCAAAAAGCCGCCGCCGCCCGCGAGGAGTGTCGGCAAAGTATTGCCCAAATTGTTTATTGTTACTTTTGCCATTTTAAAATTTGTTTTAGATTAATTTTTACGTTAATTTTCTGTTTGTTACGTCAAGTCTATTGGTGAAATATAACCTACACCCTTACCGCTTGACTTTCCGCCGCCGCCAAAAATCTGTTTCCGAAGTGCAAATATTATTGCTCCAACTGTGAGAACTGCACCGCCGATAATAATCTTCGTCTTGTGCTTTTTCATAAAAGTTTCTTCTTTCGGAGTTTCATTAGCCGCAACCACATTTTTACTCGTGTCGCTCATATCGTTACCGTTTTCAAATTCATCATCATCAATTTCATCGGCATCCTTCGCAACCTTGTTGATTACGTTTTTTGCCGTGTTTTTTGCTTTGTTAATTACGTTGGATACCGTATTTTTTGCAGTATCAGCAGGAGGTAAGGCGTTAGGCGTTGTTTTTGTTTGCTTTGCTTGCTTTTTTGCTTGCTTTGCAAGTTTCTTATTTTCCTTTTTAGCCTTTTTAGCGGCTTTTTTATCCGCTTTTTTCGCTTTCTTCGCCGCCTTTTTATCTTTGCGTTTGTTTTTAATCTTTGTCGCAACGTTCTTAACCGCGCTTACCGCTTTTTTCATACCGTTGCCGATTTTTTTAAACAATCCGCCGCCTTTGCCAAGTCCGTAAAGTTCTTTGTCTTCTACTTCGATTACTCCGTCCTCATAACCTGAAAGATAATATCCTGTCATTGTTTCCTCTGCGGATTCGTCTTCCAAATCTTCGTCAGTTAGTTCACCTTGCTCATACATTTCCTCTGCGGCTTCCTCGTCTTCTTCTTCCTCTAACTGAACTTCCGAACCATCGTCTATTTCTTCGTATTCTTCGCCTTGTGCTTCGTCTGCCGTTTCAGGAAGCATATCACCGACTTTCTTAAAGACTGCCATAACTTTCTTGACTATCGGCATTGCACTTGCTATTGCCGACCCGACAGCCGCCATCGTGAAACCTAATGCACCTAAACCGTTTGCAACGTTTTTATCCGACAATCTTTTAAGTGCCGACTTCGGAATGTAACCGTTTTCATAAAGAACCTCTCCAAGTTCAGCCAAATGCGAGTAAAGATTTCCAACCGTTTTTTTGCGACCAAATAAGGCTTTTTTGCTTTTACCTTTTTCGATTGCTTTTTTGAGTTTGCTTTCTTTGCCGCCAAAAACCTTTTTCCACGTCTTAGCGAATTTATTATATGCTTGCTGATTGTTTGAAAATTTACGAGCCATACCTCTGAAATTCAAACGCACCAATAACAAGAACATAGAACGCGGTACAAGCATCGTAGATTTTTTTACGAACTGACCGACTTTTTTTGCCGCCTTGCCGATACCTTTACCGACTTTCTGAAATGCTTTTGCAAGTCCGACACGATTTGCTTTAAGTTTTTTCTTTGCTGCTTTTTTAGCCGCTTTTGCTTTTTTCAAGGCTTCCTTATCGCCGCTTTTACGGGCTTTTCTAATAGCCTTTTTAGCCGCTCTTTTCTCCTTACGCGCTTCCTTACGTGCTTTCTTTTTTGCTTTGCGGGCTGCTTTTCTTGCTTTTCGTTTTTTCTTGCCGCTCAACACTCCGAAAACATCGGTAGGATATTCGTAAGGACTTCCAAACCCTGAAAGTGCATATATATCACAAGCCATTTTTCATTACTTTTTAATGTTGTTAGTACCTTTTTTTCTAAAAGCGAAATAAAGCCCCGTTGCAAGCAAAATGCCGCCGCCGATAAGCAACTTTGTTTTGTGTTTCTTAAAGAAACTTTCGTTTTCTCCGCTGCTTTCATCAGCCGCCCCTGCCTTTTTCGGCAAAGCGGTCATTCTTTTATTAACAGAGTCCTCGTCCGCTTCATCATCTTCTTCGTCATCGTTATCATTGTTATCATCTTCATTATCATTATTGTCAGAAGTTTCATCTTCATCATCACCGTTACCGCCGTCATAGTCTTCGTCAGCGGACATTTCATCACCGCTATCCGAATCCTCGCCACCGTCATCGTTGAAATCTTGTTGCTGCAAAAATTCTTCGCTATCGTCAATAACACCGTTATCAGGCTCTTGATTATCGTCCATTGCCATATCGTCCATTTCGTTTTCTACGACATCGCCGTCAGGAAGTTCCGTTTGCTGTGTCATTGTGTCGTTTTCCAACTCCAATTCCTCATTTGGACTGTGTTCAGTACTTTGCGCAACTTTCAAAGCCGCTTTTTGTGCTTTTTTTGCTTGTTTCGCAGCCTTTTTCTCCGCTTTTTTGGCTTTTTTCTCAGCCTTTTTCTCGGCTTTCTTGGCTTTTTTCTCAGCCTTTTTCTCGGCTTTCTTTTCAGCCTTATTAAGTATCTTATCCGCTTTTTTGTTCAATTTAGCAGCCTTTTTCTCCGCTTTTTTGAGAATTTTATCGGCTTTCTTGTTAAGTTTCGCCGTTTTCTTTTCCGCTTTTTTCTGAATCTTAGCGACTTTCTTTTCCGCTTTCTTCTGAATTTTAGCGACTTTCTTTTCCGCCTTTTGCTGAACCTTAGCCGCTTTTTTCAAAAGTTTTTCCTTTTTCTTACCCGAAGCCTTAGCCGCCTTTTTTTCAAGTTTCTTCGCCTTTTTCTCCGCCTTTTTTTGAACCTTAGCAGCCTTTTTCTCCGCTTTCTTTTGTTTTTTTGCAGCCTTTTTCTCCGCTTTCTTTTGCTTTTTCTCCGCTTTCTTTTGTTTTTTTGCAGCCTTTTTAGCCGCTTTCTTTTGCTTTTTCTCTGCTTTTTTTGCTTTTTTTGCAGCCTTTTTAGCCGCTCTTTTCTTGCCTGAAAGAACACCCAAGCCGCCGCTCATTTTTTCAACATAGACAATAGTATTGTCATCTTCTTCGGGAAGTCCCGCTAATGCAATATCGCCGCCGCTTGATACAAAAAAAGTTTTTTGAATTTCGTAGGGTTTTTCCCTATTCGGTAAGTGATAAACAGGGTCGCAAGGTATTGTTTCTCCCTTGCAATGCGCAAGAACGTAAACGTGCTGATAACCGTGGCAAATACCCAAAACGTCAGTATATCCCGTAATCCTGAAACTGAAAGGAATCCCCCAATTATACAAGATACAGCCGCAAAAAACCGCCATACAATCGCAGTCGGCTGAATATGCACTGTTTTCGGGGTGCTGCCGTGCCATTACTTGTGCATCATACCACACACGCGCAGGTGTGCGGAGTTGTTCACCTTGCTCTAAGTTATATTTTATATAATCAACTACAAAATGCCACAAGGCATCTACCGATTTTTTATCATTAAGTTTTCCGCCCTCAAATACGGCTATTTGTTGCGCTATCTTCGCTGTCTGATTATGATAATCGCGAATGTAGCGTTTCATAAATTCCACCGTATCCTCAACTTCACCGCTTTTTTTGAGCAAAGTTTTCTTGTTGTCAGGATTTGGAAATAGTGAATCAAACCGTGAACCGTCTTTTATTTGACGGTCTACGGCTGATTTCGGTGAATATCCAAGAGTTATTGCAGTTGTGTTCATTGTTTATCTTATGCTAATTTGGTTGAATAAGTTATCGGCGTACTGCCGACGTATGTTATTAACGAAACTTCAAGCAGCGGCAACAACTTAGTTAACACGTTGTTACTCATTAATGAAAATACCGTCATTAATTTATTAGCAAGAGTATCGTTTGCGTTTACAGAAATGCCCGTTCCCGCTGTTTTTAACATATCAATTATTGTCGTTAGCGTTCCGCTCGAAAATAGCGGAATTTCAAAGGTAATATCCTTAATACGACTCGTCCCGAAGGGGTTAATCGTAACCATATCGGTTGATATTTTGCTTTGAGCAAATACCGCATTTTTGTATTTTAAAGTTACGTTAGGTTTTTGGAACGATACACTTGTTTTTGTAGGATTAATAAATTCTACGTCAACTTTGATAATAAGTTTAACAGATGCAGGACTTAATATTTTGCCATCAAGTTTTATGCTTGACGGTTTGATATTAAACTGCAACTGATTAACAAATGCAGACGCTTCGGCGGTGGTATTTACAATTTTGTAAATCAAATATCCCGCGCCTAACGCTAACCCCGAACCAATTAATATGTCTGTTAATTTCGCCATTTTTACACTTAAAAACTGCCCGAAAAATCAATGTTCCGACCTGTCGGGCAGATAAAAAAACAAATAAAGTCAAAAATCACATTTGATTTCGGGTGCAAACTTAAAGCATTGTAATTAATTGATTTCCGCAGATTTCCGCAGATTTCCGCAGATTTCCGCACATTTCGATTTTTTCTTTATTTTTATAAGTTTACTTTACTTTTTAGTGTATTTACATAAAAAAAGGCGGTCAAAAAACCGCCTTTTTCTTAGTTTTCCTTGTTTTCTTCATCTTCTTCATCTTCTTCATCTTCTTCATCGTCATCATCGTCATAATCCTCGTCTATGTCGTCTTCCATTGCCACCCCTTGGATTTGTGGCACGGATAATAACATCTCAGTAACAAGAGTGTCATCATCTACGACTGCATTTTTCAGATGATACGTGTCAGGGTCGTTAATGTCAGGTATAATATTCATATACCCAACCGTGATTTTTTCGCCGCTCTGCATTGAAAAAACGATATTATTGTCGCTTTCAGCGGATTGTTGTTGTGTTTTGCGTTCGATAAACGCATTAATTGTATCTACATTCATTTTTTTGTGTATTAAAATTATTGTTTTGTTTATTATTAATCGGCAAAAGTATAATAGGACAAACGTCTAAACTGCATAGTCCTGCAAAATTTTTACCGTGGCAACAAAGTTGCCGATTCCAATCATACTTCTTGCAGTAAGATTGTAGTGTATCAAATGCTATTACTACGTTTTCAGTGTTCAATATTAACCTCCTATTTTAAGTTTTTTAAGTTTTTCATATTCGTTGTATATTTGCTTGTCGTATTCTTCATACGACCTTGTATTTTGCCATAGTTCTGATAATCGTTTTTTTCCGATTTGCAAAAGGATAGCAGCAAATTCTTTGGTGATTTTTCTTAATCCGCAATGGGATAAACTACAACAACATTCCTGATTGCTTAAAAACGAAAGCATATCTACGTTGTCGTTTTCTATTCTTGTTACAATAGCCGGTAACAGGTCGCACCGCTCAACTATATCACCGACTACAATATTCTTTTTTTCTGCTGAGAATTTTATTTGCGTGTTCATAGGCTTTCTAAATAATTTATGTTTCGTTCAATATCAATTTTTCATTTTATTAAGTTTTTAAGTCTATTATTTTTTTTTGCACGGCGAATGTCGTCCGTGATTGTTTCGTAAGCGTTCTTAACATCATAGATTGTGATACGACCTAAGTGTTGCAATATTTTTGCAACCTCAGCAACAGAATATTGTAATACATTCGGTTTCGGATACAAAAATATTTGTAGTTCATTACGTAACATACGGGGGGTTTTCCCATAAAAACGGGCTAATTCCCGCTTTTTTACTATCTGAGGAAGTAAGTTACCATCGCTATCAAAAGAGTATTGGCACAGGAACTTTATTAAATTCTCATCTTTGCCGAAAAGATTTTCAATGTCTTCTTTACTCATTTTTTTCTCTCTTTTAATACGGTTTCAATTATTTTCTCGTGCGCCGTCTTCGTAAAACGGTCTGTACGTTTTGCCCTTTTTAATGGCAAAAGTTGTCTAAGTTGGGTATCGCTCATTCCACGATACAGGTTTGTTATAAAATTTTTTTTGCTTTCTTCCATTTTTTTATTTTATTTTTATGCCTTCATTGTTCTTACACCTATAAGTTCTCCTTTTATCCACAAGCCTTTCGGTAACGGTTTCGGAAATTCTAACCGCAATTTGATAGACCGTTGAGGGTAAAACATTTTAGTAATTGTTAAATCGCCCAAATCAAACATTGATAATGGACAATTTTCAACATAAGTTGTACCTTCTTGACCGAAGTTCCACTCTCCGAACTCGGTATTATCATCACAATCAATACTTTGTTGGGCGACTAAATTAGCCGTTGCGGGGTTTTCTTCAAATGTCGTCAGTCGTATTTTCCGTAGTAAGAAAAATGTATCAGGGGGGATTCTGCCGACTGCTACATTAGTAATGCCTAATTCAGCCTCTTTGGTGTCAAATATATTAAGCGATGACATATTGCTACAATCCTTGACTGAATAGAAGTTATACGGGCATACTTGCAAATCTCCCTCTCGCAGTTTTTTTCTTGTTGCTTCGGGGATTAAATTTAATCTCCGATAAAAAAATTCAATATCTGTCAAATTTTCATATTCTGAGGTTTCTTTGAATCTCAAATCATCTGTCTGTATTGCAAAACTATTCATATTGTATTATTTATTTAAATGTTTAAATATTCGTTTATTAATTTGGTTGCAGTGGCTTTGTCTTCCATTGACAAAACCACAATTTGATATTTTCTGTTTGTTGGAAAATCTAAAAGCCATTAAATTCTATTTTCTGTTGAACAATTTTTCTTCGGAAACTTTCACCCGCAAAATGCACCGTTTCAACAAGTTCCTCAAACCTGTCAAATATCCTTGCTCCGTATTTCGCTTCCAACTCGGAATAATCCAAATTGGTTGTAAAAACCGTTGCTAACATATTGTTGTAACGGTGGTATAGGATTTCAGACAAGGCGGCGGGATTACTTTCCGTACCTAAATCGTCAATGCAGAGTAAGACAGTGTTGCTTAACAACATATATTCGTCTGCGGCTCGTTGCTTTTTTTCTATATCGTTGTATAACAGCGATATATCAAATGCGTTTTTGATTAAGCCGTTCTGTCCCATTTTTTGAAAAACCGACATTGCCGCTTTTGCGGCGGTTGTCTTGCCGTTGCCTACGCTTCCGTAAAGCAACAGCCAACGGTTTTCTAAATATCCGCCGTTAATCCAATTAATTACGGCTTCACACCCCTCTTTAAAATCGTCTGTCAGGCGAAAACTACGATTTCGGAAATTACAAAGTTGATTTACAACTTTGTAAAAATATTCCGAAATATTTTGTTCGTCCCATTCAATTTCGGTATTTTGTTCAGATTTTACGGCATTTAGCCGCCCTCTCGCGATTATATCCGAGATTGTTTCCTCTTTTTTTGGCGTTTTCGGCGGTGCGCCGTAACGACTATATATTTTTTTTTCTAATTCAGTCATAACCAAAATTCTTTTTTAACTTTATTGCTCCGTAGTATTTCGTTAAATTCAGGAGTTTCAATATTTTCATTGAAATAAACAACTCCATCTTCACACGAGAGCAATGTATGATTGTAGGTAATATTTCCTGCTTCTGCTTTCTTATCAAAAGTTACTATCAAAACATTTTCTTTTCCTTTGATAATAACTCTTTTTTCCATTAACAGCGCAAAATCGGAATCAAATACCTCTTTATAACCATTCTCTTTCAATGTTTCTTTTAGCATAATATTTTGTGCTTTTTTAGAAATAATGATAAGCGTTTTTCTATAAACGCAATATCATCAGTTCCGTTAATATCTTTTTTAAGTATCAATTTTCCGTGTTCAAAAATTTTTATGCGGAATTTACCAAGGTCAATATGTGAGATGTAAACCGTCTGTTTTTCAAACGTTTCTACATCTTGATACACGACCCTAACGGACTTTAAAATCTTCATAATTTAACCGAAAAAACTCTCTATTTATATATCGTGTCGTTTTTGCCACCTCCCCCGTTTTTTTTAACGGATGTACCACAAGCGGATAGTGTGAATATATGAAACCAATACCCTCGTATACATATTTTTTGCCGTCTGTTGTTTCAATTATTGAGCCTTTTTGTAGATGGTTTTTTTCCTCAAAAAGGGTTGTAAATGTGTAATGGTATTCATCATACAACTTTGTTCTTTTTTTCCAAAGCAAATCTATTTCTCTCAAATTGAGAGTTAAATCGCCTTGTATTTCATTAATTGTTCTCATAATTCTAATGATTTTTGTAAAACTTTAACCTCGCCGTATTGTTCTTTTAACGCTGCTAACACCTGAACATCAGCCGTTTGTTGGTAAACAGCGGCAATTTTTTCAGGATTTTTCTTTGAGCCGTTAATCGCTAAACGTTTTGTATTATACTCCGCTTTTTGTCCGTCATTTAGTCCGTCATACAGAGTTTTTTTCTTGACGGTAATTTGTTGGTTCGCTGTGCTTTGTGTTTGTGTTTGTTGGTTTAATAACCAAATTATAGAGATTATATACGCCGTATATACAGCGTAGAATATTGAGCCTATTAACAAAAAATGCTCTTGTTCAACATTTATTCGTAAATAGACCGCAAAACCGTCCATAACCGCAAAGGCAAGCACGTACACATATCTCTTTATTTTCACAACCGCTATTGCGGTTAATACGCTGTAAGACAACGCAAATAACGTAAGTAGCACATACGAAATTTTTGTTACGCTCTCCGCTCCAAATGCGAGTTCCTTGGTTGCTATCAGCAAGTCTGCATTTGAATACCACAAATGCAGGCTTAATATTATTGTGATTGTTGTAATTATCTGTTTCATTTTCTTATTTGTTTTTTTATTAGTTTTATTTCTGTTTTTGCTTGTTTTACCCTCTGCTTTTTTCTCCATTCAGGGGTATACATTGAATATGCCCAACGATATTCAGGAGGAATTTGTTTTTCCCATTTAGCCATATTGCTTATGACTTTTCGGGCTTTTTCCCCGATTTCCAAACCGTGCCAAACCGCCATTGCCATTTGAATATTGTGCGTACAATATTTTTTCCTCCACTTCTTGAACTTTTGTATGGCGTACATATAATTTTGGATATTTTTCATCTTAGTATATTTCTGTTTTCGGTACAATTTTTTCAGGCTCAATGCCGTAACACTCTAACACTTCATCGAAGTTACTTATACAGGTCGAGCCATCTGAACATAAATGGGTTTGACAATATCCGTTATCGTCAAATGCTCCTTGACCTAAGAGGTCGCAGAACTTTTTAAGATTTTCAGGTTCGACCCAAATAAACAGGGATAAAACCTTTTCCCCGTATGCGTCCCAATGCCATTGCCAACGGGTTTCTTTTACATTTTCATAAATCAAATCTTCTTCGTCCTGATTATGGACGAATTTATATGCTTCAATCTCTGTCATTTTTATTATTTTTATAGGTTAGAATAAACTCCAAAAATTTTTGTCGTTTTTCTTCTTGACTTCATCAAAGATGAACTTTTGCCCACTTTTCAGCGTGTCCAAGTTCTTCTTTATCGTGTCTTGATTCTTACCGAGATAGATAACCATTGCTTTTAGACTATCTATTCTCTTATTTAAGAACTCATCTCTTTCAATGAATTTTTTTTCTGACAAAGAGTCATCTTTGCCTTTATCGAATATCCCTAAGAAATAGAAGATAATCGCTACGGTAATAAGTTTCAGTAATCCGTCAATTTTCATAATTAAAGTATTTTAAAATGTTTGACATTATTTGTTTTTTTTGCTTATCATTCAAGAATTTCCATACCGCCTTAGCGTTTTGAAAGTTCATTAATTCTTGTTTCGATTTCATTTTTTATCGTTTTGATGTCGTTTGTTTTTTTCTCGTTTAAACGTTTCAAAATAACCGTTTCAGAGTACGGATAAATTTTAACGCCTTTCAACTTGCAATATTCCTGAATATACAAATGCAACTCTGAATATTGTATTACCGAATCCTGAATCGCCGCCGTTTGTTCCGCCTGAACCGCAGGCGGAACGGGCGACTTTTCGTCTGATTGTTGAGTAAAATATAGAGTTAACGTACAAGTTAAAATTACACTTAGGAAAATGTTGATTTTCTTTTGGTTCGCTATCATCTTATCTTTTCTTTTAAGGCGATATAACGGGAGAAAAACACGCCTTATTTCCGCATCGTTGATTTGAAAACCTTTGCGTTGCAAATCTTCTACGATATAGATGGGGAGTCCCTGTTGTGTGTCCAAAATCTTTTGGACGTTTGAGAATATTCCCGCCGAAACTTCTTTTATGTATTTCGGATTATCCAAAAGTTTTTCTATATCTGAATACCTTGCCTTTTCAGCAAGGGGTTTCGGGCGGCAAGTCGAAATTGTCGGCGTTGCAGGTGCTTTGCAATCGCTCTGCAAACCCTCTGCAATACCTTTGCAATCACTTTGCAATCTCTCTGTAATTGCCTTAACCGCTGCGGCAGAAATTATTTCACTTTCTTTGCCGTCAGTGGAGTGGACAATTACACTTCCGTCCTCCAATCTTGTTATCTCCTCTCCTACAACCATTTTCTTAAACTTTCTAAGTCTATTTCGGGGCATTTTGTGCAACTATTGACCTCGCAATGCCCTTTAACTCGGTCTTTCGGTATGTTATACTTAATCATCAAGATTTTAATCAAAGTGATTAATTCTATCTGATTGATTATCTCGCCTTTATCGTTTGTATGAAAACAAACGGCAACGGCGTTTCGGTTGTACCCTATTGCGTTAGGCAAAACCGCGTCAGCGCAATGCACCTGATTTATTTTTCCGCCGCTGATGTAATAGTGATAAGCAAAACCACTATCCCATACCTCTTTGTGAAAATCGTCTATTTCTTTTATCGAACAATCACGGCAAACAGCATCGTGATGTACTATTATGTACTCGGTTTTCTCACGAAATTTTGTGTCGGAAGAAAATACGCCAGTCAAATTTCGATACAGACAGGCGTATCCAATCAAACCAAATACACTAATAATTATGACAAATTTCAAAAATCCTTTCATTTTGTTGTGATTTTAAGAGCGTTACAAATAAAATCATATACCGTTTCGTATGCTCCCGTCTTGAAAAAGACGTAAATTGCATACATTGCGCAGAATATACCTGCGACCGACAAGAATTTTTTTAGGAACGCCAAAATTGCTTCGCCGAACCATTCCCAAATTCTTGTAAAGATAAATTTCAGACCAAGTAACAAATTTGTTGTAATGAAAAGTGCAATTCTCGGCACGAAAGCCGAAATGATTAAGAGAATATCCACCGTAATAGAAATCGGCATTAAAACCGTCAAAAAAACGGCATAATAGCCAATTTTTACGCTCCAATGAGCGTGAAATATTAAGTAACGGTGTAGTAACCGTGTTGTCAGGTAGAAAAAACTGCTTTCTTCTACGCTTAAACATTCCTCAAAAGAATACCACTTCCGCCTATGCGGTACGGTGTCTAATATGATTGTATTGTTTTCCATTTTTTTTCGACTTTTATTTGTTTCTTTGTGTCCCGCTGCGAATCGAATCGCCACGCCCAAGGCGGCGGGACTAAATCAAACCATTCTAATAAATTAACCAATTATGTCTAAAAGTGTCCCGCCGTGCATCGAAGCACCACGCCCAAGGCGGCGGGACTTTGCGACCAAGCACCCGTTTTTAAACCCTACTAATCCTCGTTTTCGGGTTCGTTTTTGGGTTTTTCAGTCGGCTCTTGCGGGGCTTTTGTGCCGTCAGTGCTGTTGTTGATAACCTTGAACGGCTGCACGAATGTTACGTGCTGCGGCGGTTCAGGCGTAGGCTCGTACTGCGGCTGTTGTTGCGTAAATGCTTGAATTAAATCGGGAGCATACTCCTTGACTAAATCCATTACAAATTTCTGTACAAACTCACGACCTTTTGCAGCGTCTTTGTCGTTGCCGCGAAATGCGGCTGTCCTGCCCCATTCGGCTGCTACCATATCGGGGACTTTAATTGAAATTTCTACCATTTTTTTTTAAAATTTGATTAAACATTATATTTCGTTTTTGAAACCTAAAAGTCTCAAAAATTTTTCAATACATTCTTTTAGGCTCTCCGCCCATGTGCTAACGCCCTGACCCTCAGTGCGCCAGCCCCCATTTTCTCTGTAAGTATGTGCCATATTTTTAAATTTTTATACTATATATTAATTGTTTTATTCCGTTGTCATTCAACGCCTTGCGCAGTAGTTGAATGTAATTGCCCTCTAAATACTCCTGAAAATATTGGGACGGCACTTGAATTTTTAACGTTCCGCTTTCAAGTTTCAGCGGGACTATCGGAAGAATCCAAGTTTTAAAACTTTGCGGCATCATCTCTGCCGACAAAATCTTTTTCACCTTTTCCCAAATCTTTAACGCCGCTTGGTCAGGCGGCTTTTGCACCGTTGGGGGGGCGGGGGGGGCATTTTTTCTGTATATCGCGTTTTTCGGATTTTTCAGAAACATTTTTGCGCTCCTGATTACCCCGCCCTTGTACCCGTATCGGTCATCACTTTCGTTCAGATTTTTGAACTCCTGATAACCTTGTGCGGTCATATATATATTTTCCGCACTTAGGATTTTTTCAAGTTCAGAGATTTGAAAAACTTTTTTTTCGGCTGTGCCGCCGTTTTTTAAAAAAGTTTCTTTATTCTCTTTATTCTCAAAGTCTGTTATTCTATTATTCTTAATATCTATTATAGTGGTCGTTGATTGGACATCAATCGGACTACTATCGGGCGGCATTTGGTCTTTATCGGGTCGTTCATTGGGCGTTTGTTGGTCGTTTTTCTTTTTGACCTCTTGGTAACTATTATAATTACAGATAGTTATAATAGTTCCTTTCTTGGTCGTTTCTGCTTTAAGAAATTCGCAATCTTGTAAGTTTTTTACAATAGTGCGGTATGTTCGCTCTGTTATACCGACTTCTCGTGAAAAACTTTCACGACTACAAATAAAACTCCCACGAGGTATGACTAAATTTTCCCATTTTTTTGTAGATGGATTCGCCCTAAGTAAGCAACGAACCGCAAAAGCCAAATACTCAGGCTTGTGTGCCCACCGCCACTCTAAGAGTTTTTCGTATAATTTTATCCATCTACCTTCCATTATTCAAATAATAGTGTAGGATTAAAGTAGTATTGTTTTCCTACTTTTGTAACTGCCTTTTTATACAATCCTTGCTGATAATTGCTAAGGAAAGTATTTTTTGATACCCCCAATTCGGAGGAGATAGCCTTTACGCCGATTATGTATTTCGGGCGTTGGTTATCCTCAACCGCTTTTTTAATTGCGGTTGATACCATTTTCTTAATTAATTCTTGTAATTCGTCCATTTTGTCGTATTTTGTCAAACTTTTTATTTTGTCATTCCAAATTTCTTTTTTACATTTGCACCAAAATTGGCGCGTTTGCGCTGTTTTGGCTTAAAACTTGTAGAATTTGGTTTGAATTGACGGTGCAAAGTTTGGAATTTTATTTGAATATTCCAAATTTTTTCCAATTTTTTTTATACTTTTTTTATAATATTTTTTCAAATGGCTGAAAGAGAAAGACTTAACATAGCAATTAATACTATATCTGATAGGTTTAATATATCAGATAGGAAAGATATTGCCCTAAAATTGGGTATCGAACAAACATATTTCTCAGCAATGTTAGGGGGAAGTAAGAGAATAAGTAGAAAATTATTGGAAAAATTACAAGAAGTGTTTGGAATTAATATTGTTTGGCTCAAAACAGGCGAGGGAGAAATGTTCGTGCAGCCGCCGACAGCGAACAACACTATAAATAATTCGGGGGATTTTTGCGAAAATGTAATCGGTGGTGATTTAAAGCAACAATTAGCCGAATTAATAAATATTCAGAAAAAATTTCAAGATATGATAAGCGTTAAAGATAAGCAAATCAATGAATTAATTGAAATTTTGAAAGATAAGAAAAAATAAGTACCTTTGCGGGTATTATGAGTATGGAAGAAATTATAAAAATAGTAAGCGAACACAATTTGAAAATGAGCGGTAATAAAAAGAACGTTTTAACATCGCTTATTTGGGTTATTGGTGTAATGACCACTGCATTGTTGGTTTCATTTAAATATGAAAGTACTATATTACAGATATTTATGATGATAGTATTTTCTATTATGATTATAGCGTTTTTTATCGCTTTTTACTACTTTATGATAAAAGACC
>Ga0326514_10001252_pt1 | contig 16682 bp, 19 predicted proteins | sample 3_2548_0518_D_FD_203653 | JGI IMG/M metagenome (GOLD analysis project Ga0326514, IMG submission 203653) | Bovine rumen microbial communities from UC Davis, California, United States - 3_2548_0518 | ecosystem: Host-associated > Mammals > Digestive system > Stomach > Rumen | place: USA...
AGTCGGCCTCGCCAACGCCAAGGATTCTCATAACCGCCGTCTGGTTCATAGCGTCATATAGCTCCTGACCTTCAGCGATGATATCCTGCATCTTATCCGGAATCTGATCCCACGAACCGAGGACTTCCTCCGCACTCATACCAAGGACCTTAGCGATGTTGCTAACGTCGCTCGCCGTAGGCTTAAGGCCTTTGTTCATTTTAGCATTAGTATCGTTAATATCTTCTAATGCCTTAACAACGTTATCGCTCTCTCCGCGGAATTTATCAAACGCATCCGCCGCGCTGACCGATCCGTTCTTCAAATCTCGAATGGCCTGATTTGTGTTTTTGAAAGCCGTCGAGTTAGCACCTTTTAGCGTGTTCTTTAACGCTTTTTCCAGTTCTTTTTGCGCTTGAGTCAGGTCCTCGGTATCATCCGTTGTATCCTGCAATGCGTCTCCCGTGGCTTCAGCTTCTTCGCTCTGTGCGGCCAAGGCGCTTTCCGCATTGTATAGCTGGGCAATCAGTTCAGGATATGCCTTATTGATTCCTTCCTTGATCTTGTCGGAGAAGCCATTAAATACCTCCAGCGCCTGCTGAACACCGCCGTTTTCGGCTTCGAGCGCGTTAAGCATTTCCTCAACTTGGTATACGTAGTCGTTAGATTTCGCCCATGAATCTTCGGAATCTGACGCATTCTGTTCCGAGTGTTGCTGTAGCCATGACTTCTCGGCGTCGGATGTACCGTAATACGCATCCTGAAGTTGGTGAAGCAGCTCGAGGAGATAATTCATTTTTTCTTCAGCCGTATCGAAGCTTTCCACATCGGTATCAACCGAGAGGAGGAGACCAAGATCGTCTGCCGCGAACATCTCTTCCGCAGATGTAGAATTTCGCACAATGTTATCAATGTATTCGCCCACGGCTTCTGGACTTAATACGGTACCGTCCGGAAGAATAGGTGTGAATCCTACAACCATTTTGGGTCCGTCGCCTTCTTTGCCGTAGCTGAACGAACTACTGAACACCGTGGCAATCCCTTCGCCGGCGTCCTTCCAGCCAGCCTCGGCAAGCTTCGCGGCGTCGATTACCGGTCGCGCAAGCATATCCGCGGTCGCATCTGGAACAAGGTTCTTCATCCATTCGCCAAGCTTTTCCTTGCTGATATCATCCAGTACGCCAAGAAGCGCAAGCCCCTGAATAGAAGCCTGCTGGGCATACTCGCCAACCTGCGCCAGCTCCGGAGCCGTAGCATCCAGACTGCCGATAAAGTCGTTCAGAGTACGAACAGAGTCGCTCATGAATTCCTTGAACGGGCTGTTCTTCATGACCTCTTCACTACCCATAATAAAGCTATTGAAGACGCTGGCGATATTGTCGCCCTCTCTACTGCTGATATTTCCCAGCTCGGTGATCATAGCTTTTGTGTCGCCCATCAGCGCCATAAGCTGAGGATACTTCTTGATCATCTCTGTCAGCGTCGACGCGGACATCGGGTTATCTTCGTCTGCGCCACGCAACGCTTTGATATAGGAATTAATACTGTTGATGTTACCAGCCGAATCCTTGACGCCGGAAACAAACTCGCTTACGCTTGTGCCTGCTCCGCCTGCGGCTTCCTTAACGCCGAGGATCTTTGCGATCAGTTCGTCCAAGAAAGCATTGACCGCATCCTGGTCATCCACAGATTCAAGTGTTTCAATAAAGTCGCCAAGGTTCTCGGCCGCGCCCTTGGATTCAATACCAATAGAAGACAGGTCGAGGCTCTGGAAGAAGTCGCCGTTGGTTAACAGGAAATCCCTAGTGGCCTTACTGAGTTCGTTGTTTTCCGTCTCGATCAGCTGTTCTATATTAGTCAGCAGTTGAGCCGAGTCGCCAACAAACGAAGCTAATTGCGGATACTGTTCAAGTAGCTCAAGCTTGTCGTCCATGTCAAGACCGCCAAATGACGTGCCGTCTTTGAGTTCCTGCCGAACTGATTTGAGCATGTCAATTCTGCCGCGCAGATCGCTTGTAGCCTTGTCAAGAGTTTTTATCATGCCGTCGGTCGCTTCCTCGACAGCACCGCCATCTTCGCCATCAGACGTGCCTGTGAGGAAACGAGCAATCGCTTCGGCCACCGTACCTTCTCCTTGAAGTTCAGCGAGTAGGGCGTCAACACTACCGCCGTTTGCAAGCGCCTGATACAACGCAATAGCTGTGGCATCGTCTATGTCTGATGATAAATGCTTCGCCCAGTAACCCAGATAATCTTCAGAGCCATCAAAAACGCTCTCAAGTGAGTTCATGATGTTTTGACGCACTAGCTCACCGAGGTTGGTCCAATCACTACTCCCGCTCATCAAACCAGCGATATCCTGATAATTCAGCCCAGCCGCCAGTGCCTCGTTCAGCATTTTCATAAAGTCAGCGCCAAACTCGGAATCACCGGCCATCATGGATTCAAACATCGCATCCTGCGCATCAGTCATAAATCCGCTCAGGAATCTGCGATAAGCTTCGGATGCATCGCTTAAGCTCGCCGTATCAAGACCGTTAACAAGCCAGTCAGACACGAGCTTTCCAAGCGTTGGGCCAGCATTGGCGAGTTCTTCAGCTGAGATCACGCCATCTTCGCCGGCCAAAGCTTTCATCAAAAAGTCTTCCAGCAGACCTGCTTCGACGGTGTTCTCCTCAACGGCTCCGCCAAGCGCCTCTATTGCAAGCGCCACCACCGCTTTAGCTTCCTCATTAATGGCACCCTGCACGGCGGTCTTATCCACTTGAAAGAGTTTGGACCACATCATATAGGCAACGCCTTCAAAGTCAGCATTGTCGCTACCCTGCGTCAAAATGTCCAGCACATTTTTCTTTAAGGTTCCCGTCAATTCATCGACGGCGCGCATCATTTCAGGCGTATAATCCTGCGTTAAGAACGTTTCGTACAAAGCCCCATACGCAGTGGAAGGATCGTTTACATCATATCCGTGGCGTGTTAATCTGGACATAGACTCGCCGGCTGTCACAGAAGGCGTAAACGACCACAAGGCGTCCATAGCATTCTCAGTAGCCACCTGCTTTTCCAGATCAATCATTTTTTCAAGCTCGGTGTTGACGATGCCAATCATCTCGGCATGCGTAATCAATCCCTTGTTGAAGTCTGAGACGGCCTGAGCCGCAATGGGAGACACACCGGATAAGCTACTGAGCAACCCGGAGTATTCACTCATAGAAGACTCGCCGCTGGCAACGCTCGCGTTCATATCGTCAAACTGTTTCTTGAGATTGGTTAGGTTCTCAAGAGAAGAACGCGCCCTGTTTAATTCGTCCAGGCTTTCCTTGTACCGTTCAGCCTGAGACTGCGAGTTGGAGAACGCAACACCCAGCAGGGTAACCGCGGCAACTATGCCGGTCAAAGCGGCGATAACTGGATGAGCCTGTAGGGTTGTCAGCACGGCAGCCAGCATACCGCCGCTTGCCGCTGTCGTCACCATGGCGTGATGAACAAGCATAATGCCAGCCGCAAGGACTGGTAAAATAATGTTTAACCCGCCTGTGGCATCCGTGGCTTTGTATATTCCAGTGACGATACTTGAAAGTGTATTATAGAACCCCTTCAACATATCGCCATTCATGAACCTAGCGTAGAGTTCCTCAAGAGAGGCTGTTAATCGGTTGTTCGCCGCCGCAACACTTTCTTCCCAGACTTCGTACTTCTGAAGCGTGGTGCCTGACGCATTGATTGCTCCATTGTACAGTTCCCAAGCACGGCTTCCGTCTTCAGCCTTCTTGCTCAGGTCGTTCATCAGGGCGATGAACGTGTTCTGCTGACGTGTGCCGGCAACAGCCGTAGCAATGTAGGATTGCTGTTTGCCGTTCAGGCCTTCCCACTTCTCCGCAACATCATTGAAGATGTCTGTCATATCGCGCCAGTCGCCGTTCTGCTTTAACAGCTGAACATCAATTGTTCCCAGCGCCTTGGCGACGTCGTTGATCTTGGTTTCGTCTTCCTGATTAAAGCCGGTGGTCTTGATACTATGCAGTCTCGCCATAATGGCGTTCAGGCTCGTGCCAACGACTTCAGCCGCCTGCCGTGTAGTTTCAGACACGGTCGCGATGTACGCGCCTAACCATTCGAATTCAACACCGAAGTTGGCGGCGGACGCAGCCGTCTTCTGCATGGCAGTACCAACTTCCTGCGCGCTCGTGCCAGCGTGATCGCCTAGGTAAATAAACACGTCAGTAACGCGCTGGATGTCTCCCTGAATCTGATCTCGCATAGAGTTGCTTGTCGCAGTGATCAGGTTGGCCGCTTCCTCGAAGTCCATCGCGGCAATCTTGGCGTACTGCGTAGTATACCTCAGTCGCTGATCAACCTCGTTGTCGCTAAGGCCCTGGCGGTAGAATGTCGTAGCCGCAGAAGCGATTTCTCTGGATGTAACACTCAGATCGCTAGCCATCTGACGGTACTTAGTCGTGAGGTTCGCAATGTCCCCTTGTGACTTCATGGTAACAACCTGAATTTCGTTCAGCTGATCGTAATACTGCTTGGCATACTCCTGAGCCGCCGACCACATTTCACGCAGACCGCGTATGATGACCATGGTGCCAAGCATGGACACAAGACGTTCGGCCAGCTGATTTGTTTGTTGGACCTCGCCCTTGAGACCAGCCGCATGGTCTCTGGCCTTAGCTTCCGCCTCGGCTGTCTTATCCATAGCGATTCTGACTTTGTCACTTTCAAGTGCGGCATTCCGCATCTCTGCGCTGTAGCCATTAATCTGACTTTGCAGAGCCGCCGCCTGAGACGCAAGCGCCGAAGCCGTTGCAGACCCGGGCGTTGCGCCAGCCTGCTTCTGCTTAACAGATTCGAGCCGCACATACAGATTAATTAATTGATTAAGCTGTGTCTGCATTGCCTTGGCTTCCGCCGTCTAAGCTGCATCAGCCTTGACAGCCATGGAGTCTTTGAGCTTGCGCATCGCGGCCTCGCTTGTTTCAGTATACTTCCGCAGGTTGATGAGTTCGGGATGCGCCGCTTTAATACTTTCGGCAAGTTGCTTAAATTCAAGCGCCTGTTCTTTATAGCGTGCCGCGGCGTTTTTGTCGCTCTCTTTGGCATTATTGTATTTGACCGTGTAGTCAGCCGCAAGCTTGATAGCGTTGCAAAGATTTTTTAGATCTTGCACTTGGTCTTTGTTCGCAAGGCCTTGCCCCATTTTCTTGCCGGTCTCTTCGGCCTTGGCAATAAGCGCATCCAGCTCTTTTCTAATCTGAGTTGTGACCGCCTTACTTACATCAATAGACTTGCCGATACCAATCGTACCAAGCAAGTTATTAATCTTCTGTATATCCTTTTCAAGCTGGCTGGTTTCTAGCCTAAGCCTTCCAAGGACCTTATCTCCTCCGCCTTTTGCAGCCATGTCCTACGCCTCCCTCAAATCTCAGCAGGACAAAACTGTCCGGCTTATTTGGTCTTCTTCTTCGCAATATTCAAAATGTTGCCGCCAACATTCAGCTTCCCTTCAGTAGGTTTCTTGTTGGCTTCCTTCAGTTTCTCCAGCGTGTCAATCATCTGTTCGCTGAGGCCCTGACTCTGCGCTAGGGTTTCGGTAATATCCTCGCCGCTAAACAGGAACCCAAAGCTCTTCCTGATCGCCGTTCCAAGGCTGTGCTGTTTCTCGTAGACGGCGATGACATTATCCATCATCTGGTCGGCCATAGCCGTTACATAGGCCAGATCCTCCGCCACGATATCCATCAGCTCGTTCATGGCCCCGTTGTTGACCACCCAGTCAAACACAACGTCCGGCGTCAGGTCTGTCGTATCCACGTTGGTGTAGAACTTCACAACCTCAAATGCATATATAACATCAATCATATGCGTGACCATGATCACCTCGTCGTCGTCATTGATCATGGTGGACATGCTGGCGATCTCCTCGGCCATCTCGGAACGCTCATCAAAGGACAAATGATCGCGCACCGTCACGGTGTGATCGCCAATCTTCATTTCGATTTCCTTGCAGATCTTATCCGCGCCGCCGATATCAAATACTTTCTTTTCCATTATTTCTTCTTCCCTTTAGGCATCTTCCCAAGACTCCCCGGGAGATGTCCGCCTTTCTGCATCACTTTAACCTTACCGCCGCTAACCATCTTGGCCAGCCCAGTCATAGCCTTCTTGCCGCCGCCATGCTTGTCGAACGTCATATTGAACGGGAATGCATCATTGATCATTTCCCAGCTCGAGCTACAGAAGCTGTTGCCGGCATAGTTCGAGATAGCCTCGTACCTGAGCTTGTGCCCAAGCTCCTCAACCACGGCATCAAAGAAGACGCCGCTCATGTTGTTAATAGCTTCTTCGTCTACAACTCCGAGGTGCGTAGCAACTAACGCAACCGCTTTGTCCCACGTTATTCCTTCGTCCTCGGAGTCACCACGTTTTTTAGTTTTGCTTCCTTCTCATCTATCTTGTTGACACGCCGGAAGATCGCGAGCAATTTCTCAATCGTATCCGTGTCCAGCGTATCATAATTTTCCACAATCAAATCCGGATCATCCGTCACGGCAATCAGCCAGTCCATCAGCGCCTTGTCGCCGTCGCGCCCATCTCCGAACGTACTGCTGTCCATGCCCAGGATATCCACAAGCGGGTACAGCTCAAGCATCCTGTAAAACATTGCCGTCCTGTCTCGCTGATACCGCACCTTCGTGCTTTTAATCTCAACCAGTTTCCCGCCAATCTCCACCGTATTCTCGGGGTTGCCTGTCATAGGCGGGGGAACTACTTTATGCGTAACCTCCGGAACTTCCTTGTGAGTGTCGGTAACTTCCGGCAGTTCCTTGGTCGTATTTGTAACCGCAGGCTTTCTGCGTGTTGCCATTCCTTTACACCACCTTTACATAAACAAAAAGGAGGGGCTACGTAGACAGTCCTATCGTAACCCCTCCTTCCTTTAATTATCCTTTGTCAATTAGGTCCAGTCAACAGTCGCGCCGCTCTTAGCCACGATGTCACCGGTATCGGCATCAAGCTCTTCGTAGATCAGCTCGTAGCCCTTCTTGTCCGCACGCTTGGGATCCATGCCACTGAAGGTCACAGAAGGCGTGGCGTTGCTCTTGTAGCTGGTGCTCAGAGAAGGCAGCGCAGTCGCACGAACCTTCGGGAAATAGATGTGCAGGTAGCCTTTAAGGCTCTTTTCGGTACCTAATCAGAGTTCCATAACGTTCACTACGCGTTATGCGTGATCGAATCACTGCTCTATATTACTATAGAGGACAGACTATATCTTCACCCTCTCTTGCGAGGTCGGGTGCTTCCCATTTCGACCGCCAATCGTTTGCGGCCTACGTCTTTCGACTAGTCGTTAGGCTTTTATGAATGATGATTATAAATATTTCCAATGATAACCGCAGTAAGTGTATTTGTTATCTTTTAAAGCTTTGATGAGATTTGATTTATTGTGCGGGTCTTTGTCGAGCCATCTCATTGCATCCGCAATGGATTCGAACTCGCGTTGCTCTTCAACACACAAAACTCTTTTCTTCGGTTTGCCTGAATTGTCAGGTCTATGACGTTTACCCTCGGCCCAAGCTTGTTTTAAAGACCGCGAAATTTTTCTGCCATGTTCGGGAGGCATTTTGCTTCCAATCTTTGCTTTTGAAATTTTCGCTTTTGTTTCATCGGAAAGATGCACACCATACCTAGGATTCCCTTCTCCAGCAAAGCGTTCTCGATACCAGGCTAACTCCTCTTCGGTGTGTTTGCGACCAAGCATTGGGTTTGAGGGACCCTTCATGATCTCTGACATCTTACGCCGAACCGCTTCGTTCGGGATGCTATGCTCTCCGCCAGATGTGAGGTTATACCCACAAGCCTCCTCATTTGCGTGCTACTCCGCAATTGTCGCCTTTTCCATTGCGAGTGCCTGTTCTTTGGTTAAGCCATCTGCGAGTATTTCGTGTGTAAAATGATCCCATCCATATTTCTGAATCGCACGCCAGAAATACGTATTGGGTTTGTATCCTGAGCCATTCTTACCCCATCTTTGCTGAGGAAGTTGAGACGTAATTCCGATATACACTTTACCATTGGCAATATTTGTGTGTTTGTACACAACAAAGTTTTTATTTTCTTCGTTCATCATCATTCAATTTAGCACGGTAGGTTGTCCTGATATGCACATCATAGTATCAGGAGTTTCCCCGTATTAAGGAAGGATTGTCATGCGGATTACGCCGCAAGGGACCATACTTTCGTTAAGTCCTCTCCGGAGCTGGAGATCGGATAGTGCAGATACAGCTCGCCCTTGGCAGTGGTAGACTCAGTCTTCACAACCACGCGGTCGCCGTTAACAACCCTGCGCTTGTAACCGATACGCACATCATCGCCCACAGCCGCATCATCAGCCGCGAACACAACTTCGGTCTTGCCATCCGCATTCGCGGTAGCCGCGGTCACGGTCACCTTGAACTTGCCGGTGGTGGGAGTAGTTTCGGTTGTCTCTTCCATGCCGCGGATCTTCACACTGCCGGTCTGAACTTCGAAAGGCAGAACAGCCTTGACACCGGCCTCGATGGTGAAGAGGTTGATCTCGAATGTGGAGTAGTCACCCTTGGTCATCTTGGTGGCGTTGGCCATCTCGAACATATCAAGACCAAACTCGGCGGAAGTCAGGGTAATCTCCTGCGTGCTACCGGTTTCAATGAAGCCGATGGGCAGCTTGCCCCAGCCACCATTGATCGGAGTAGATTCGGAGCTGAAGTTAGCATCGGAAGTACTCACGTTCTCATAATGGTAAGGGGTGCCGTCGCAGCGGATGAAATCGACAACAGGCACATCGTAAAGGAATCCTTTATATTCCTCCACCCAAATCTTTCCCATTGAATTATTCCTCCTTGGTACATTATGTTTTTATTCCACCATGCCCTCCTACAACACGCTGAAACTCAAACATGTGTCATATAGAAAAAGACAACGTGGTACAGCTTGTACCCGATTGTCTTAGTCCACAAATCGTATTCATCTTCATAGCTGAAATGAATGCCGTGTAAAAACTTTTTCTTCAGAAGAAGTTCTTTGATTCGCTGGGCAATCAGCACCTGCCGCGACTGAAGCATGTCGTTGGTCGCCGTATGCTCCACACTCTCGCTGACAAAGATATCGAAGTGTTTATACTTCCCGTGAACATATTTATTGCCCACCTGCCAGCCGTGCTGATCGCTGTGCACGATACGTACTTTCTCGTTGGACAGAAGCTCATCCGTCGAACTGTCCCGTACAAAGTACTTCGTGGTAAATGTCAGGATGTCGGTTCCTTCCGGGACCAGCATCAGTTCTTTCTACTTGGCGTCCGGATACAGAACGTAACGGATAATGTCGTTCCAGTTATCCTGCCAGGTTTTGGTTTTCTCCGTGTACATTCTGTCACCCCATTATCACAAAACTGGAAAGCAGATCGCTCGTAACAGCCTGCGAGATACGAAAAATAGCTTCGGTGAACAAGAGCTGAATTCTTTTGACAGCGTTCCGGTTAATATGTCCTGCGACATCGACCGGCCAGTTAAAGCCGTCCGGTAGGTTGTAGATCGTCTTGGCTGTACTGATACCGTGCGTCAACACATGCTTGCGGAACGTCACTTGCCCGGGCTTGGAATGAAGAGGCCCGTCTGCGTTATTGCCGTGAATGACCGTCATCACTCGGACATATGTATCAATCGACATGCCGCGCAACTGATCTTCATCGATACCAACCGAGTATTCAATAAACTCGTTGGTAACCTCCCGGCTGATTTCATGAACGGCGTCCTCTGCGGCCTGTACCATGATGCCGCTACCGTTACCGTTTCGGGAAATCTCGTCCTTGAAAATCTTGATCAGCTCTTCTTCTAGGTAATTCATCTCATCCATTGCGATCTGCTGAATTGATGTAAAACATGTTGCGGTGTCAAACGACATGCGAGCAAGAACATTATCCTTCAATGCCGCTCACCGTCCCGCCAGCAACACGCTTCGCATTCAACGAAAGTACGCCGTAATCCCGGTCGATCTGAACTTCTGCCAGGGAAACATTAATGACGCGATATGTAAAATCACCGAGAATAAACTCATCGTCCAGCCTGATCTTCTTGGTGGTCGGATTCCACTGAACATAGACCGAGATCAGGTGGTCAGGATGAATACCTGCCTGCCCGGAACTACCGCTGAAGTCAGGGCGTCCGGCATACTCGCTGTGGCTGATCGGCATCTCGTGCGCAATCACGATGCGGTCATTCGAGATGGGATCGTCCAGCCTGAACCCCGTTGTTGGGTCGACCTCCGGATGCGCCTTTCTCGTGAAGTCCACCACGGCGTTACACTCAACACTCTGCGTCGCCTGATTATTGGCGTGGAGCGTGATATTCCAGTTCAGCATAAACAGCGCGCCGTCCTCGCGAACAACGATGTCGCCCTTCTGAATCGGTATCTCGTAGCTGGTCTTGAAGTTCGTGCTCATATCAGAGTTCCCAATCTTACTTTTCCAGTCGATAGCCGTCTGTTGACCGCGAATATAGATTGGCTCGTAGTCCTCGTCGTTGCGCTTGAACCAGTCATGGATCAGCTCAAAGGTAAAGTTAACGTGCGGCACGTCGTGATTCAGGAGGTGCCGGAAGTCGCTCTCAATCTGCGCCGGAGGCCTGAAGTTCTCATGACTCGGCAACTTACGAAATGGAATGGTCTCTCTGGACTCGCGAATCTTATCGACTCGGTCCCACACAACTCTGGCCATCGTCATCCCTCCATTTCGTACAGATTATTCGGGAGCCGCCCAACGTCGCCGGCCTTGTCAAGCATCTTATGCTTTACTGCGTTAAAGCCAACCCAGACGCGGTCGCTCCATTCTTCCTTTCCCTTGCCTGTTGCCTCGTAGCACAGGTTCTCAATATCCGTAATCAGATACAGCAGATCCTGCTGTATCATCTGTGTATACTCTTCCAGCGTGTATTCCTTTGTGTATACCGGCTTCAGGTTCTTGCCGCGATACACAACCCGTACACCCAGAGTATCTGTATTTCTCATCCGCGCCACCGCCTCACAGCAAGTTATAGCGGATCATTCTCCACCACACAACGTCGCGCTCCTTCTTGGCTCCGTCGATCTTGGCCTGAAGGTTCTTGAACGGCGCGTCCCCGTGGGTCACCGCCATGGCGTCTGTCGTGTAGGAAGTCATACCGTCATACTGGCTCTGGACTTTCTTGTAGAAGTCAAGCTCTGCCGTCATGATAACGTAGAGCTGTTCGTCAGGCTTCAAGTCATCGGTGAAGAAGAGCGGAACAGGTTCTGTTTTTTCCTCTTCTTCATCGGTTGTTGTCTCGGAAGTTTCATCAGTTGTTTGTTCCGGGTCCTCTTCCGCCGGTTCTGAAACCTCCTCGTAAACAAAGCGGGACTCAACGTCCTGCTCGCCCTTGCCTACCAGAATGTAAAGGTAACGGATGGCCTCGGCAATCATCCTGCACAGATCGTCCCGGGTCACCGTCTCCAGCGTGTCCTGCCATTCGATCCGGTTGAACAATCTCCGCGCCAGCTTTGTAATGTCGGTCACCGTCACCACCCCTTCCTGCTCTATATAATTATTCGTCCATCAGATCTCGATTCGGGATCTTGGCCTGAATCAGCTTGATCTTCGCCATGCTCAGGTTCTGCTCCACGGCGATGTCGGCGATACGGTCAAGCTCCATGGGATCCTGCACGGTGGCCAGCCACTTCTCGAGGGCCTTCGCACTTCCGTTCAGTTTCTTCTTGATCTCCTCGTCGTCCATGAAGGCCGCTTCTTCCTTCTCGTCGATGCCAAGCTTGGCCAGCGTGTCCTCTTTGGCCTTCTCTTCCACCTGAAGCCAGCCGCACTGAAGCAGGGTGCATGTGCTCATCACATAATCGATCTCGTCTTCACTCAGCACCGTAAAGCTTCCGGGACGAATATTGATTCCGATGTCATTGGTCGGCGTCTTGATGCCGATATTAAACTTTGTTTTGTTGTAAATACGAATCTTTTCAGACATTACTCTCTCTCCTTTGCAATACCTTTACAGGAAAAAGGAGAGGGAGAAATGTCTCCCTCTCCGTATTGAACCGCAGATTAGTTGGACAGATCTTTGTAAACGCCCATGTAGGGACGATCACCAATCGCCACAGCCGCGTTGAAGTACTGGTCCAGACGCACTTCGAAGGTCAGGTCGTCGATGTTGGTGGTCTCGTTGGAGAACACGTCGCCTTCGAAGACAACCTTCAGAGGACGCATGGTCGCATCCGCCATGGTGGGCAGGATGTACAGCTGCTTGGTGTTGTACACCGGCACGTCGGAAGCATCAATGGGCGGGTTAACCAGCTGGATAACATTCGCGCCAATGTAGGTTCCGATGAACCCGGCGGCATTCTGCTCGTTGATGATAGCGTCGCTGAACTGCTTGGTACCAACAGCGGCAGTGAAGCCGGTCAGTTCACCCAGCTGCGCGATCAGGGCGATGTCGCCGATCACAGTAGCTTTGCCGCCCATTCTCATCCAGTGATAGACCATGGGATCCAGAGTGGCCTTCACCAGACCCTGACCAGATCCAAAATATGGAGCAGCCCAGTTGGGAGCCGCCTGACTCAGCACGTTCTGGGCGTACTGATTGATCTTCAGGAGCATCTGATAGCTACCTTCCTGAACCAGCTCGGCCATGTTGGCCAGACCGTTCTGCATCTCCACGATGTTAACCACGGGACGGGCAGAAACGTCCAGAGTCTCCAGACTGATGGAGCGGTTGGCAACCTTGCTACGAGCCGTGGTAGAACCCTTGGCCTGAATGTAGGCGCGGATGCCGTCGACCTTCAGCTTGAACTGAGCCTTGTCGCCAAAGCCAACGCGCTTCACGTCAGCAATCTGGTCCTACCAGGTCAGCTGGGGCTTGATCATCTCATTGACCGCAAAGCCGATCAGCTGAGCGATCTGATACTTGTTGTTGGGGTTGGGGTTCTTGGCCAGGTCGCGAATCAGCTTGTTAGCGTTCTCGACATCCCCGCTGTCCATACGTTCGCCACGCGCAGAGGCAACGCACATTTCGACAATCTTGTCATTCTTATTGATTTCAATCATTTCTAGTCACCTCCGCCTTAGGACTTCTTGGCGATAGAACCGCCAGCCGCAGGCTTCACAACGTCTTTCGCCGCAAGAGCCGCATATGTCTCAGCAGACACGGTCATGATCAGCTGATCGCCCTTTTCGGGAGCGCGCATCTTCACATAGTGACCCGCAGGCACTGTGTATGTGGCATAATCAAAGTCCTTGTCGCCATAGTCTTCAAACTCGTTCTCGACAAAATAATGATCCTTGGTGCCTTCATAGATGCAGTGCATACGCACGGCGTCCAGGCCCCACAGCGTGGTCTTCTCATCGATCACGAACTCGGCGTCGCCGGCCGCGGCAATAGGAGCCACACCGTTAGCGCCGATTTCAACAAATACGCCATTAGCCAGAGTAGAGGCAGCTTTGTATTCGCCCTCATACACATGGCCGTTAAGCTTAGTGAAATATCCAGCCATTATGAATTCCTCCATTACTTAGACACAGGACTGAGCATGTCGCCATACTCGCCATTGTCTTTAATATCCATATCCACATAGGAAGCCATCTGGAAGTACGCGGGGATCTCAGGCTCTTTCTCTTCTTCCTGCTCCGCCACTGCAACTTCAGCCTGCTCCATGGACAGGTTAGCAATCGCCTCGTAGTTCAGCTCGGCAATGGCATTGGCCACGTCTTCGCGGCTCACGTCCAGCCCCTGCTTCTCCGCAAAAGCTCTCGCTTTATTCTGTTTTTCGGCCAGCGCCTTTTCGGCTTCCGCCTTCATGATCTCGTTGAACTTTACTTCAATAACTTCAAGCTCGGCGATCCGGGTCTTTAGCTCCGCGATCACGCGATCCTTTTCGTCCTCTTTAGCAGTTGCAACGGGCGCTTCCTCATCCACCGTCTCCACAACCGTTTCTTTGGTCTCGGTGCAGATGGTGTCAGGCTCGCCCCAATGGGGGTCGCCCTTTCTGTAGGTCTGCTCCAGTTCGACACGATGCATCACGACTTCAGCCGTGGCATCCTCCGCCTGCGCAACACCAGCGTCTTCAGCGGTGGCTGTTTCATCGTTTTCGTCCTCGGGGTCCTCAGGTTCCTTGTCATCCATATCCTCGTCCTCAGGTTTCTCCTGATCCTCGGCATTCAGATGCTCTTCCTCGGCCTTGACTTCCTCGGCAACGATTTCCTCAACCTGTTCCGCGTTCATCTGTTCCTTAGGCATTGTCTCTGTCTCACCTCGTTCGGCTGTCGGCTCCCCGCCTTCATCGAGTTCAGAAAGTAGATTCAAAGCACGAGATTCTTGATAAGCTGGGCGTGAAACAATCGCCACTCCAACTATTGCGTTGTGCGGCCCAACATCAATAATCCTTGCCCCATCTGCGGTGAGATGGGTGTCTTCCGGAAGGTACTTCACCTCGAACGAAAAGGCCAACCGCCCCTGGTTGTACAATTCCGTCAGGCCGTCACAGATTTCGGCTTCACGCTTAGGTATCCGCGCTGTCGCCTGCAAATAGTTGACGCCGTCCTCGGTCTCGATTCGGAAGTTGATTAACCCGCCAATCTGCGTAGTGTAAAACTTCCCGTCCAGTCTGTTGTACAGATGGGTCAAGTTGTCGTATTCTTTCGCCGTGAGCCGTTCAACGTCCACATAAAGCGGGAGCGCTGCGAACTCATCTTTCCGGTTGACGATATCAGTCATAAATTCAAGACTGACACCCTCTTTGTTTCCGTTGGTCTGATCGGAACACACGACCATATCGACCGTCAAAAATACGTCGTTGGTATCCTGTGTTTCCTCAGCCATCTAAACTCTGTCGGCAAGAAGCGACAAGCTCTTTTGATTGTCCTTCATTGCGGGATCATCCTTTCAGCAAACAGCACACTGTAGGAGGTAAGCGGCATTTGCATGAGAATGTATGCAAAGGGATACACCGAATCAGTGTATCCCTTCACGACAAAGTTATATAAAAACGCGATTTACGTTTTTACCTGTTCATTGATCTGTTGCTTCCTCGTCCTCATCGACCAGGTCTGCATCATGCCAGTGATAACCCTTGTAGATCATCCACGCGGCAATCGCGGCACAAGCAACAAATGTTATAGCGTACATCATGTACGGTCACTTCCTTTACTCCTGCGGTTCAGACCCTTCAGGATTTGAGGGTTTAGGTTGAGCGCCTGAGCGCGCTTTGCCCTCATCAGAGTTCCGCTCGTCGTCGCTCAAGCGAGGCCGTCCGATGGTGGTGTTCTCCTCCGTATCGTCAGCCTTGTTTTCCTCAGCTTCCGCGTTCGGATTCACACCCGGCTTCACGAACACTTTGGTCTGAACCTCTTCCTTTGTTTCAGCCGCCTTGCGTTCCTTCTCTTCCTCGTAGTCGAAGCCGTGAGCGTCGATCATCGTTTCGTAGCTGATCACGCCTTCCTTCCACAGCTCGAGGCATTTATCCTGAAAACTCTTGTTGTTTGTCAGGTCTGTTACGGGGAATGTGAACTTCGGCAGGTTCTTCGTTGCGGATCGCGGCAGTCCATTCTTGGTGCCGTTCAGGCCGGTGGAGATGATGTTGTTGATCATCTGCGCCATCCTGCGCTTCGCTTCCTGAATCCGCAGGGCAACCATCTTGGTACTTACCTGACTGGATCCAAAGCTCGCCGCGTTGTCCTGTCCGCTGACCACGATACCGCTGATACCTGCGGCAGAAAGAATATCCGCATTCACTCCGGCATACTTATCGTGATCGAAGATATGATCGCTCTCAGGCTGAATCACCTGAGCTTTGGCGAAGTTGTTGGTTACCGCCAGCGCAACCTTGCTGGAAGCCGTCATAGCCTGCGCGAACAGGGCCTGTAGCTTGGCCAGCGCCGCAGCGTCGGGGACAACCTGTTCATTGGTACTGCCGTATGTAACATGGATAAAGCTTCTCGCGGCCAGATTCAGCAGGGAATCTTCCCATGCGCCGATCAGCTCTTTCTTCGCGAAAGCTCGCAGGCACGCCGCAACCATCGGGATGGCGTATCTCTGCCAGTCCGGATGCGCATCCTGAAGCACAAATGTTGTGTGCGGATTCAGCTGAACCCATTCACGGTTGTTCTTCAGTCCAAGCGCCACCTCTGGAGGATAGCCGCTCACTCGCTTCTCCAGATCTTCATCCTCGATGAATTTCTTGTAGGCCTTGTTGCCCATCCGCCTCAGGTCTGTCTGAAGTGTCCGGCAGTTGAATTCAACCAGCGGTTCGCGGTTCACCCGCACGTTACCGATCCGGCAAAGATGAGGAGGCAGTGAGACGATGTCGCCATCCGGCTGTACGCTGATATACAGATTCGCATACAAATAATATTGCATGAAGAAGCTTTCAAGCTTGTCCCACATACCGATCTGGTTAAAGTACTCGTAATACTTTTCCCTCGCCTGCTTACTGCCGCCGACCTATCTGAAATCGTCGATCAGCGAGAACGGCACATACACTTCCTTGATCGCGCCCCGGAACAGCGGGTCAGCGTCAACCCAGTAATCAGCCAGCTGATAAAACTGGTTGATGTTGTTCTGTTTGTCCCTCAACAGGCTTGTATAATTGAAGCCTTTCAGGTCGCCGGTGAAGGTAATGTTCCTGTCGTTAAATGTCTGTGAAACGTCAATCTG
>Ga0326514_10001254_pt1 | contig 16673 bp, 20 predicted proteins | sample 3_2548_0518_D_FD_203653 | JGI IMG/M metagenome (GOLD analysis project Ga0326514, IMG submission 203653) | Bovine rumen microbial communities from UC Davis, California, United States - 3_2548_0518 | ecosystem: Host-associated > Mammals > Digestive system > Stomach > Rumen | place: USA...
CTTATTCTCATCCAAGCCATATAGACTTACTCCGCCATTCTTGATAAGCAGGTCACCGTCTGCCGTTACTTCCATGGCGTTGGACTTGTTACTTTTTGTTCCATTGCCTACCTCAAGCAGATTCGTAGACTTATTATCATTATCATGTCCCATAGCGGTTTGATAATTATACCCTGCTACTGTATAGTAGTTTTGGGCGTGGGAAGAGTGACCGCTTGCTACAGTTCCCATTCCTTCTGCGTGCGCACATTCACTAGTGCTTGAAGTCTGACTTCCCTCGACGTGTGCAGCCTTTCCACGGCATGAATTGTTCAAGCCTTCGGCGTGTGCAAAGTCCGCAATAGCCGTGTTATCCTGCCCCTCGGCGTGTGCTGCTGAGCTATTTACCGTGTTATGAACACCTTCAACATGACATGCATATGTCCAATTATCATCAAGAGTGTTATTTTGACCCTCTGCCACACTAAAGTTTACACCGCTTTCTATTGCGTTGTTTCCAAGGTCTATATTATTATCGTCATCAACAAGCACAAAAGTTCCGCTCTTATCAGGGTAGTTATATTCATATGTATTTGATGTTTGCGTCCTTACTATTTTCTTAATTGTATAATCTACAGAATAGCCATTCTTTGAATCGATATGTAGTCCGCCATGTTCATAGTCCGTTTTAATGTAGGGCTTACTTGCGTCCCCTGATAAGTTAACGCTTACATCTCCCGTCAAGTTTCCGCCAGTTAAAGGCAAGTAGTCGCCACCGCCACCGCCGCCCCCTGGGGCTTCTGTTTCTTCGTAGCCGTCGGGGATACTGTCCCCGTCGTAAGCTATAACACCGTCAAGGGGTATGCTCTCAGTCTCTCCCGTGTCCCCTTTTGCTCCTTTGATAAGGGCAGTTTTAAAAATAATTTCGTTCATAATATCCCCCTTTCTAATATGTTCCTATTGCTATATCGTATAAAATTGTTAATCTGCCACGCATTAATGTTAATACATTGTCGTTATCATCTGCTATCTGCAAGTCATAATAATAACGGTTAGGGTCTAGAGTTTTAGTCATATTTGGCACTAAGCAAACACTAAAAGTAGCTAGATCCTTTCCCGCATTATACTCAACCAAATCAATATAATTATAATTTGATACCTCTATAATGGGACCTGCGTCTACTTCTTCGCCCACCGAAAACTTAACCTTTAACGCCTCATATTCTGTCCTACTTCCTAATCCGTGAAGTTGAAAGTTAAAGGCTAAAGTGTCCCCCCTAACCATATCAATATTTTGATTAATCGAATTTAAAAAATCTTGTTTATTTACCATAATAAGCCCCCTTATATCCACCTACTATAATTGTCAATAACTACCCTTGTGGGGTGTCCCGTTACTTTTAAGTCGTTTACACCCTCAGCAAAAACAAAGTTACTGTAGTCTCCTACAACCTGCCTATTTAAGTAGTTCCCCTCGGTGTCCGTGGCGTTCATTTTCTCGCTATCAATTATAATTGTTTCGCCTGCTGCCGAAAGGGCTATATTAAATATTTGAGTCTCTCCCACATATACTTCAATATCATTAGCCCCCGTTATGGTTATTTTAGGCTTACTATACACATTTCCCGTATTTCTTACGGGTATATATGCCGCGCTTTCACTCCCCGTAGTTCGCCACTTTATAGGTGGCTCATCTGCGCTATGTTTGAAAGGTTGGACATGCAAGTTAATATTTGCCGTCTTAAATCTAATCAATTTGTTAAAATCAATACTGTCATAGATAGCAAATCTATAAACCTTGTCTAACTCATCACTAAAAATAACCTCTCCACTTGAATTAAAGAATTTTATAATATCATCAATATTAAAATCGCCCTTTAGCCCTATGTTTAGTGGCTTATCATAGGCGGCATAGCCCAAAGTAGTAACTATGTCGCCATCCCTGCCGTCTATTTCTTCTATTTCTGTCCTAATTTTAGGTTTTGTAATAGGTGGCAAGCTCTGAATGAGTAGCCCGTCTATAGTTTTGGAGCTTACCCCGTTAATTATAATATATGGTGTCATTTTAGCCCCCTTTTTTAAGTATAAATTGCATTGCTTACTGTCTGTTCCACGAAAGCCCCCACTTCATCATCATCAAGCTCCACTTTCATTTGGCTTAGTGCATCCTTAAAGGCTCTTACCATTTCATTATATTGGTTATTGCTTAAAGATGTATTATTTGCCTCTCTAGTTATATCGCTTAATGGTGCAATCATGGCATTTTTAAGCTCTGAGGCTAACTGTTTAATCCATCCCTTATTATTTTCAAGCGGTACAATAGCCTCTCTTCCCTGCTCTCCAATTTCTGCTATGGTTGGACTGTCAACAATACCACCCTTTGCAAGTCTTGGTAGTTCTAATTCTCCTACCTTGCCTACTTTAACGCCAGGTATTTTATTAATAAGCCCAATAGCTCCATTTATTAGCTTGATTTCCTTGTTAATAATATTCTGTATCATTGTTATTATGCCGTTTATTCCGCTTTTGATAGACCCGCTTATAGCACCCGCTATATTTGTTCCAAGCTTACTAAATGTGGTCTTTATTTTATCCCACAATCCACTAAAAAAGCTACCCCAATTACTAAATACATTTTTAATATTAGTCCAAGCGGTGCTAAAAGTATTCTTAAACCAAGTTGGAACGTTCTTAAACTTCTCTTTAATATCCGTCCACATGCCCCCAAATTTTTCTTTTAATGGGGATATTAAACCACTAACTACTCCGCTTATAATCTTAGGGAACGCCGAATTAAGTTTAACGGTCGCTTGACCCAATCCCGTTACAAGAGTCATAAAAAGTTTAACGCATGCTTGTAATAGTATAGGTATCGATTGGATAAGTGCGCCAACTACCGCCTTAACTATTTTTGGAATTTGAGGGATTAAGGCGTTAATTATAATTGGGATTGCGTCTATTATTGCGTCAAATAATTCAATAGCACCTTTTAGCAACATATCTACACTTTTAGTCAATACATCCACTATAGTTTTAACTATTTTAGGAATTTGAGGGACTAAGGCGTTAATAAGTAGTGGGATAGCGTCAATAATTCCCGTTAACAACTTAACCGCACCCTTAACAAGATTATTAGCCGATTTTAACAGCCCTTGTACAATCGCCGTGACAATTTTAGGCAATCTAGGCACTAAGGCGGTTAGAATCTGAGGGATCGCCTTTATAATTCCGCTTAGCAATGTCAAAGCCCCGTCAACAACTAAATCTACACTCTCAACAAGCACGTCAACTATTGTGGTGACTACTTTGGGAAGTTCCACCACTAAAGCGTCTATAATCTGAGGTAACGCCTCTACAATACCGTTTAAAAGTTGAAACGCCGCCTCTATAATCTGCGGTATTCCTTCAACTAACAAGGTCACTACCTGAGGAATAAGCCCCGCTATGGTGGTTAACAGTTGCGGTAATATTTCCCCTATTCCGCTTATCAAATTAGCTATAATCTGCATACCTGCCTTTATCAGCTGAGGCAATAACTTAGCCAGTCCGTTCACTATTTGAGGGATAACATCAACTACTATTTTTACTAAGTCGGGCAGCACTCCCACTACCCCGCTTATAATGCCCTCAACTGAGGATATAAGAACCGGCAGCAGGTCCTTGATTAATGGTGGTATCTCTTTTAGTATAATAGGCAGGGTCTCCTTTATAAGCCCATCAACTAACTGTCCTATACCGTTAATCACTATTTTAATTCTTGGTATGAAATTATTGGCAACCGCTACTAAACTATCAACAAAGTTCTTTATTAGCCCCCCAAAGTCGGCGTTATCGTCAGCCATCCCCGTAAGCAGGTTACTCCATGCCGCCTTCGTGCTTGCGGTACTTCCTTCAATAGTCGACGCCGCCTCTTTTGCCGTAGTTCCCGTTATTCCCATTTCGGTTTGTACAACGTGTATAGCCTCGTATACGTCATTAAGGTTTTTAATATCATATTTTTGACCGCTTAGTTTCTCAGCGTCTGCAAGAAGTCTTTGCATTTCCTCTTTAGTTCCGCCGTAGCCTAATTTTAAATTATCTAACATCGTATAATTTTGTTTCGCGAAACCTTGATAAGCATTTTGAATATCTTGAATATTCGTTCCCATTTTATTGGCGTTGTCGCTCATGTCTGTAATAGCTCTGTCTGCCGCCTTTGCCGCCTTTACTGTATCGCCATTTAGTGAGGATATAAGAGACGCACTGAAAGAAGTGGCGGTCTCCATGTAGGTATTTGCGTCCATTCCTGCGGTCTTAAAAGCGTTACTAGCATTTTTTGTGACTATGCTTTGGGCTTTTTCTAGCTTGCTATATTCTCCTTTTGCGCTTGATACACTCTTTCCAACGCTTTTAGCGTACTCTTTAACGCTCTTTCCATTTGTGCCAAAGAGAGTCTCAACGCCACCCACTAACTGTTCATAGTTGCCGTAGTTTTTGATTGCCGCCTTGCCTATTGCGATTGCCCCTGCCCCTGCTGCCGCAAGGGATGCCCCTAAGGCTTTAAGCCCTGCACCTGCTACGCTCTTTAATGCTCCAAACTTTTTTCCTGCGCCCTCTGCGTCATCCCCTAAATCTTTTAGCCCCTTGCCTGCCTCGTCGGTGTTGTCGTCGACTTCGTCAAGTTCCTCATTCATTTTGTCAAGGGCATTCTCAGACTTAACAATGCTCGTCTCTGTATTGTTTATCTGAGTGCGCATTTTTGTTAAGCTTGTAGCCATTCCATTTTGGGCGGTTGTACTCTCTTTTAATTCCTTTTCTAAAGCGTCAACAACCCCCGCTTGCTCCTTGTAGGCACTTGATGATGTTCCAAGAGTTGCTTTTATTTGATTAAGTTTAGCCTTTTCCGTGTCATAGCTCTTTTGTAGGTCTGCCGTCTTTTTCTTCTGATTTTCGTATTGTGCAGACATAGCGTTATAACTTGCCTTAAGGTCATTTAATGCCTGCTTTTGAACGGTAAGTTTCTTTGACAAGTCCGCACTCTTTGCGGATAAGGCGGCGGTGTCCTTCTCGCTACTCTGAAACTGTGCGCTCATTAACTTCATTTCGCTACTAACTTCTTTTAAGCTTGTTTTTATGTTAGATAAGGCTTTTTTGTATTCACTTTCTCCCGTCAGCTTTACACTTCCACCAAAAGCCATTCTTTCACCCCCTTGTTAGAACCATTCTTCGGCTTGCCGTGCTTTAAGTTTAGCCTTTTCATAAGTCGTATTGGTAGCCCTTAGCAATAATTCATAATCAAAATCATTCTTATAAAGCTCATATTCTGCCTTAAACTCTCTTAACGTAAGCCTCATTGTTTCTTTATTTGTGTATTTTAATTTAGTGCGACCTATAAATCTATACCACGCAAAGTCAATAGTTGGGTCGCTTACTTCGTCGTGGATGATTAGTTTTTTTCGTCGCTTTTTGTGTTCTCAACAACTGTCTCTCTGAGCTTTTTAGCTACTTCTTCAAGTCCTATATCTGATAGTATACGCCCTACTTGCTTAGGTGTCAAAAAGTCTCTTTTGTCTTCGTGTTCCTCATTGTAGATGTCGATTCCTTCGTTAAGCATTTCAGTAAATCCGAATTTTACGTCTTTTGCTTTCGGTTCGTCAGTACCCTCTAATAATTCGCCCCACGCCTCAACACTTCCATACTCTTCTTGTATCTCTTCCATAACATTAAGGTTAAAAACTAGCTCGTAGTCCTTGCCCTTATGTTTAATAGTCTGTTTATCCGCTTTCTTTCGTGCCATAGTTTAAGCCCCCTTTTATAATATTCTTATTATTCACAAAAAGGGCGGAAAGCTTCCGCCCTAATTGCTTTATTTTAATTAGTCTGCATATACTGCATAAAGTGTCACGTCTCCGCTCGGTGTGTATGGACTTGTTACATTTGGAGTTGTTGCACTTGTATTTGTAGCCCATCCAAGGAAAGTCTTGCCCTCAGGTGGTGTTATATTTGTGCCATCCTTAAGAGTAACGCTTGAGCCTGCTTCAACTGTCTCATCCTCAACAGTTCCCGTTCCGCCCATAAGGTCATAAGTAATTCTGTAAGTCTCGCCTGCTGCCGCCATTAAATTCTGTAAATAGATTAATGCGTCACTCTTAGTATTAAAGGTCTTTGACTTGTTCCAAGTGTTTTTTTCGTCGTCAAGTGTTGAAATAATACCCTCAACACTTGGAGTGGCGAATTCAATACTTTCTCCCTTTGTGTTTTCGTCTCGTGATGGCTCGCTAAACTTAACCTTGTACAAAAACTCAACCTTGTACTTATAAGCCCCATTCACCATCTTAGTAACAATACGCCCAACGCCTACATAAATAGGAGCGTCGCTTGCAGTCTTAATTACTTCGCCACTCTCATTAAGTGTATGTCCTAACAACTCAGCAAACACTGTGTCGTCGTCGTCGGTCACGCCTAAAGTGATTGTACCACTTGCAAAACTTGTGTCACTTTCTGCCAGAGCGTCATCCCCGTAAAGCTTAGCCTCGTTGTTGGTGATTGATGTTGAACAACTAACCGCTTTCCCCAACTGTTTAGCCCCTGCATATAAAGCCGTACCGTCTGCCGCCTCTGTAAGTGGACTATACCAAATATTAGTCAAACCAATATTAGCCATTTTCTTCTACCTCGCTTTCTTTGCATAAACAAATTGTCTTGTGAAAAAATTTAGTGTCCCTTTCGTATTGGTCGGGACTGTCTCGACTGGGTGAATAAGTCCATCCCCCCGCCGTTAAAGTTTCAATTAATCGGGTAACTAAATCTAAATAATTACCTTTGCTATATATGTCAAAATCATAATATTGAATACACCCTATCACCTTGTCATCTCCTGCAATCGCACCCTCTTTGTATGCCTGCATATAAGTAATATAAGTGTCGGCGTCGCCTTCGTAAAACATAAACGCCACGGGGACCCCTATATCCTCTAAAAGTGTTTCTATTTCATAATTAAAATTAAACATTGGATACCCCCCTTACTTAATATACTTTTCTTGGACCTTATGCATAGCACTTTCAATTCTGCGCTTGTTAAATGCTTTTCTAAAAAAGGGCTTTTTGGGAAATGGGCTTGTACTTCTTCCATACTCAAAAACATTCGCCAGGAAGTCCGCAGGTATTCCTTTTGTAGTGGTATATACTTGGTTTTTCCTTCCGCCGTTCCCCCTTGAAAATTTGGTACGTGGTGGTTTAAAAGGCAAATAGCCCGAAAAGTAAACCTTTGTATTTACTGCGCCATCACTCGGAGTGTCATACACTCGAGTTATTTTTGCATACTTTCCAAGACCTGCGGGGGCGGTACCTTGCACTTGTTGGAGTACCGTTTCCGCTCCTGCCTTTGTCATTTCCCCTAGCATTTTATGAGTATTTTTTTCTAGCTTATCAACTTCCTTTATAATATCATTTGGGAGTTCCGCCTTAAACCTTGCCATTAGTGGGTCACTTCCTTACATTGTAGCTCCAACTCTTCGTTCGCCTCATCCACATTGTTAATATATTCTATGCTATACTTTTTGCCATTAAAAAGTATATACATATCATAAGTTATTTTAGTTTGAGGGTATCGAATTGTAAATCTTGTCAGTGCTTTTTCATAGTCTGTGTTGTTAACTATAAGAGTAAACCCCTTAGTCGTTTTAACATCAGCATAAGCCGAAAGAACCAAGGTTTCGACGTCCGCAGGAAAGCCCTCCGAGTCCTTACCTCGTGTTATTCGATATATGCCTATTCGCCTTTTATATTTCCCTGCATTTCTCATAATAAATTCCTTTGGTGCAAGCCTAGAATATTATCTACAACCCTATTAAGGTTGCTATTATCGACGTACATAGTTCTATTATCATACATATCTTGGCATAGTACAAAAACTACTATAACCATATCGTTATAATTGTCTAGCGATTCAGCATCCTCTATGCCCGTATACTTAAGTATATAGTCTATAGCCACGCTTATTGTTGATGTTATAAAATTCTCATCTTCCTCAGTAAGCTCCGCTATCCTTAAGTATTCGGCTACATCCTGCGCCGTTATTTCGCTAACTTTTGTGATTGCGTTCATAGGTTAACCCCCTTTTGGGGTTTATTTACCCCCGCTTTTCTTCGCCCTGCTCGTGGGCTTTTTATTTGTTGTATCTTTAACGGTTTTAGCCTTTTCGGCGGGCTTTACCTCTTCGATATAACCCGCCTTCAAAAGGTCTTTAGCTATGTTAACGTCGGAAATGTCTTTAACCTCTCCAACGCCCATAGACACTTTACCGCCAAAGCTTACGCGTGCTTTATACTTCATACGCTTAAGCCCCCTTTAATATTAAGACGCTGCCATAACAAGCTTAGCAATTTTCTGTGCATCCTCTACCTTTGCATCAAACTCTAACCATCCAACTACACCGATTGCATGCTGAGTAGCGTATTTCTCTCTAAGCACTTCGATAGTCATTTCCTCGCTAAACTTAGTCGCAAGGCCTCTCATATCTCCGTAGTAAATAGCGGTCTTTCCTGCTCCCATGTCAGGCATATTGTCGGATACATAAACCGGCTTACCTAGTAAGCTTGTTCCGAATGGTGTTGAAATATCATCATTTAACAAATAATAGCCCGTGTTACTCTTCAAAGTTCTAAGGGCGGTTCTTGTAGCTGGGGACATAATCCAAATTGCGTTCCCCTGGAAGTCGTCCTTGATTTTGTCGTGAAGTCTTACTACTTCGTCCGCAGTGATTGCGGTTGTAGCGGCTGCCGTGATGCTATTGCTAAGAGTCGAAAGTCCAACCACGCCACTAGATGCACCTGTTCCCGTGTATCCGTTCAATAACTGGTCCTCAATAAATCTCTTAATAGCATAAGCCATACGCTCAACAATAAAGTCTGTTAAGTTAAACTGCGAGTTGTTGATAAGGGAACGGCTAATAAGTGTTAAAGTTCCTGCCAAAAAGCCGTCCAACTCAATCTTATCAAAAGAACCTACGTTGCTAGTAAGTTCCTCAAACTCTGTAGCATAGTTAACGGTGATGGCATTGCTAGTCTCATCATAAAAAGGTACTACTAACTTACCCTTAACATTGTACTTTGTCGAGCGCTCTAAAATCGGGCAGATGTCGTAAACTTTCGCAATAATTTTGTTTGCAATTGTTGTAGGAATAACCGCACCATTAGCCGCCTTAGTAAGGTTAGCCCTCTCATTCAAGACAATGCCCCTTACATAGGCGTCAAAAGCTCTTTCCTCATCCTTTGCCTTTTCTGCCTCTTCTTTTGCCTTGTCTGCCTCAGCCTGCTCTTCTGCTGCATCTTCCTTAAGTTCTTTCTTTTCGTCCTTAATCTCATCCGCAATCTTAAGAGCCTCTTTAATCTTTCTAACGTCGTCTCTAATTTCTGCCAATTCCTGTGCCTCGTCATCTGTTAACTCACGCTTGTTTGTTTCTGCGTCGTTAATAATAGCCTCGGCACGTGTGATTAAGTCATTTTTCTTTTCAACTAATCCCTTGTAATTCATAGCTTAATTTTCTCCTTTCATGTCTGCTATAATTTCTTTGTACTTTGTATAATCAACCGCGCCTTTTTTTTCGTCCGCGTGATTATCCTTGTTAGTGGGTTGCTCTTCCTCAACCCTTAAATTTAACTCGCTTTCGATAACTTCGCTTATATTCAAACTCTTATCGTCCGCAGTTCTTACCGCCACTAGCGTCCCATCATAAGCGGGTACTTTAGAGCGATTTATTAGACTAACCTCGTATAAGTCTAAATCCTTAACGTTTCTTACGGTCATGCCGTTTTCTTCGCCTTGCTCTACGTCTCTATCTATAAAGCCAAAGCTCCAACCTACAAGGTCGCCCTTGCGTGCCTGCTCTACTACGTCTTTGTCTTTAATAATCGCCCTTGCGTGTAAGCCTATAGCGTCTTCGTTAAGCTCTAGGTTGCCGTCTTTAATTCCGCCTAAGTCTCTGTCCCACTCGTGATTGAGAAGTATACGCACGTCGTCTGCACGCTCTAGCGCTCTTCTGAACGCTCCTACTTTTACGCGCTCCACAAACTCGCCTAAGCGGTCTTTTAAAGGTTTGCTCAATCTTTCGATAGCATTCACGTACCCCTCTAGTTCTACGGTGTCGCCTCTTACTCTTATATTCATTATTTGCCCTCACTTTCTATATATTCCCACTTATAGCCGTAAGCTTTCGCCCTTTTGCCTTTGCATACGGCTACAATGTGACTTGCATTTTTTTTGCTTAACTCTTCGGCTATTTCGCTTAAAGAGTTATAAACTTTTCCCGTATCAACGTTTCTTACTTTTTTAGCATTCCAATGGTTAGCGCCTTTATATTTTCCTAACTTTGCAAGGCTTAGTTTTTCTTTTACCTCTTTTGGTGTTTTCTTCCCTTTATTCCAAGGTTCAACGCCTACCCTTTTAGCTATCTGTTCTTTTCTGTATTCCTCGTTTTTCCATCTGTCGGCTTGTAATTTGCTTAGTTTTTTACAAGTCTCTTTGGTGTGGTGTTTTCCTAAATTCGCAGCTCTAATCTTTTCTATAGTTTCCTTTGAAAACATGCCCGTAGCGCTCCCGCCATTTTGGATATTATAGCCATACTCTCTTACATTGCTCTTATACTGTGCTATTAGCTCTATTTCCTTTTCTTCCGCCTCTTCCTTGGTTAGCCCCGTATATAATATTTTATGTTCTATATTATCCCAACCATACTTTAAGATAGCGTTATAGAAATATTCTTGCCCTTGGTAGCCTTTACCATTAAGCCACCTTTTAACGGGGTTTTGTCTTGTTATTCCTATATATATCTTTTTACTTGGTGTAACGTGCATATATACAGTATACATAGCTTAAGCCCTTTCTATATTGGTATATGCTCGGTATATGATATATTTTCGTCTCCGTCCTCAGTAACAGAAACGTCGCCACCTTTTACATCTCCCGTATTTGGGGTGTAATATTCTTTTTTATTAATATCGTAAAGCACGCTACCCAGTCCAAAGTCTACTACGTCCAAGCCTTCTATATCGTTTAGATTTTCATCCCTGCGGAGCTCGTTTAATGTCTTTAAGCCAATTTCTTTGGCTATCTTATACGCCTCATATCGTTCTTTAATATTGGCTCGTACAATCTCTTTTACATCAAATTCAAAATAGTATTTGCCCTTTTCTTTCTCTAGCAAAAGAACACGGTTTAGCTCGGTCTCAAAGGCCTTGACTATTGGATAAATTGCTTTTTTAAAGGTCTCGTAATAGTCTCCGCTTATGTGAAAAATATTGTTTATTTCATCCTGCAAGGTCTTTTTATTTTCATTTAATTGCATTTCTACACTTGTATTGCTTGCTTCCTGAAACTCCAAACCATTATTTAGAACAACGACGTTGCTTTGGTCGTTTGCGTAAAGATTCTGCCATGCAGCCTTAAGCAAGTCAATTTCCTCTTGTCCCAATTTCCTTTGTGACTTAATAAAGCCCTTTTTATTTCCTCCGCCCTTTACAAGCATGAGTTGATACTTAAGCATATTGTATGCGGTCTCAAGTGCTTTGGCTACCTCTTGACACAATCCCACTCCACTAGCTCCGTCTTTGGTGTTCCTTAGCAATTTGATAAATTCAAAAGCTTGAAACTCTTGGTCGTAGCAAAAAATTGTAAAATACTTGTCTAATGGGTTGGGGTCTCTATAAATATTTATAAATTCCTCAGGAATATATTTAAGGGCCTTAACTTCGTTTCGCTCTCGCTCTATGTAGCAATAACCGCCCTTTCCTAGCAAGTAGTCTTCAACTAAAGCCTTTTTTAGCTGATAGCCGTTTAAGGTGTCCCCAGTGTCCACATTAAGCATTTTCACCCTTGTATCCGTGTCCTGCTCTTCAACTTTGCCCTTTTTATATTTGTACAACTTAACGGGCATGCTTGCTATTGTTGAGCTGATAAAATCAACCGCTCCACTTACCGCAGGCAGGGTCAACGCATCTTCTCGCTTTATTTCTTCCCCGTTTAGTATTGCTCTTAGTAGTACGTCGTTCACTGTAGAGGCGTCTACCTGGGTGTCTCGTTTCCTAAAAAAATCTAAAAAGCCCATAGCGTCCCCCTTTCCTAAAGTTTTCTAATTTTAACAATATCACAGTTTTTTGTCTAAAAATTCCTATTTTTTTTCTACACAAAAAAAGAGAGCCTATTGGCTCTCTCGTTCTTTTTGGATGGTAAAAAGGAAAGTCTATCTACTTTCTAAGTCCTTTCTTATTAGCTCTTTTATATATCCTTGCTTATTCCCCACACTTTCCAATTTCTCAATAATGTCCTTGTCGGTTTCACAATTCAGTTTCATTTTTATTTGTTTTGTGTGGTTGGCGTCGTATTTCGCCGACGCCCTCACCTGCGCTTTACTTGCCATCTCTTACTCCCACCCTTCTTTTATTTCATGAAAGATTATCTCAAAATCGTTTCCCCCCTGGATGTCATGCAAGGCATTTCCGTTACTGTCACAATCCTCAATATAATTTTGTGGTGTGTAACCTTCCTCAACTTCAATAACATCAATAGTACTTGTAGCTCCGTTTGTCTTGTCTAAAAAATCCACCTCATATGTTCTCATATTAATCACCTTAACCTTTCTGCCCGTCTTGCCGTTAGCTCAGCCATAAAATTTATAATGTTTTCTCGATAAACTCTGTAGCAGCTTTTATAGTCCTAAATGTGTGAAACTCTCTATAGCCTTTACCCTCTCTAACGTTTACATGATAAGAGCCCCTAGTGCCTTTCATTCTCTTAATTTCGTAACCCTTAACTACCTTAACTACTTCATACATATTTACCACCTTATCCTTTCTTTGTGTGTTCTTTTCTTAACTTCTGTTATAAGTATACACCTATATTATATAAATGTCAACACTTTTTTGAAAAAAATTAAAAAAATTTTCAAAACAAAAAGACGCCTAGAAACCTAGACGCCCTTGTTTGAATTTATTTATATTATAATATTTGGGAGGCTTATTAATTGATTATTATTATAACCTATAATACTTGGATTGTAAAGTCCATGTTGTTTAAGAAATAATCTTGCTCCAATAAGTAGACCGCATTAATCAAAGCCACTATCATATCAACTTTACCCTTGGACTTCTTTTTATTTACGTATAAATTTTTGTTGGTGTCATAAGTACAACGGGCATTCTGAAAATTGATCTCCAATAGCTTATTTTCTTCGTACTGAAACTCGCCACTCAATATTTTTTCTTTTAGTAACTTTGTAGGCGGATGTAATACGCTCGAATGCTGCCTAATTTCTATGGTGTTATACCCGGCTCGCTCCAACTTCTGTGCCGTACTTAAAGCATTGTAACGGTCATATCCTACCGCCTGCACTTGCACTTTGTAGCGTTCCTCTATGCTCAAAATAAAGTCCTCAACTACGGCATAATCAATAACCTTATCTCCGCAGGCTATAGCCTTGCAGGTCCTTATAAACTCCCTATAGTCTATTTTCTCAAAAGCGTTCTTTTCATCAATCCGCCCCTCAGGAAGGAACGCCACCACATCTGCCAATATATTATTAGAGTCGTCAACACTAACCATAGCCACGCTTGTATTGTCGTTGGTTTCGGATAAGTCTAATCCAAGGTATACCACACGCCCTTCCCATTCTATCTCTTTAACCTTGCAGGCTTGCACTTCTTTAACATCAATGTAAGTCTCTGTTCCTGCTCCTTGGTATATGATATTGCAGTGTTTCGTTACAAAATTTTCCCGTGCGCTTTCCATGGCTATAGCCTTAGCCCTTTTCTTAAGTAGGTCGTCCCATATTTCAGGGACTTCCAAGGCTACGGGGTTTGATTGCTTCAACACTAAGTCGTCAGTCTCCCATTTTTTGGGATTGTCGGGAATATATAGCAATGCAAATATACTTTCGTCGCTTATGATGCCATCTAAAACCTTTTTGGCGTAGGCGTCATACTCTTCAATAGGATTGTCAATAGTGGGGTATTTAGTCGATATAATAAAACCTAGTTTGTTTAATATGTTTAACTGTCCTGATTGCATAGCCTCAATTGCGTACGTATTGGGCAACGCTCCAACCTCATCCGCACAATATACATTGGGAAGTTTTCCGTCCATATTACTATTTGAGTAGTTTAACGGCGTGTACTTGCTCTCTTTTGCAATAAACTCTATGTAGTCCCTCAATAGCTTAAACCTTTTAACTCCCTTATACTCATATATAAGCGGACTACTTTTAATAGTTTTAGTGATAGCCTCTTTTATTTCCCTTGATAGTTTTCCATCAGGGGCAACTGAATAAAATTCGCTAAAGTTCGGCTCTGTAATAAATAGAATTATAAACAGAGTCCCTACCGTGTAAGTCTTAAAGTTCTTTCGGCAAATCTCTAAAATACAAGTTTCGTACCGTCTGCGCTCTGGGTTATCTCGGTACACGGTACAAAGTACCGCCGTATATATAAGCCATTGATAGCCCGTAGTACATTCAAAGAGGGTCTGTCCTGCCTTTAACCCCTTAGGCATTATTAAAAGCTTTAATATAGCCTCTATTTGCTCATACCTAAACTCATTTAATACATACTTTTTATCTTTCCCCTCTTCTATGCGCATATACTGGCGCATTTGTTTCCGTACGTATTTAGGTGTTGTTTTTGCTCTGATATTTTTTTTGCAATATTCATAAGCCTTAGTCAATCTTACCACCGCCGTTTATAATCGCCATAAGTGGGTCTACATCCTGCTTATTATCCTCTTTCTTCCAACCTTGCACAATCTTTAACAGTGTTGTTACCGTCTTATTCGCTGAGTCCGTGGTTCTGTTGTAAGCATTTATAGCGGGATTTGTGTATAGGTTTTTGCGCCCCTTAACGTATTCCTTGCTTACGGTTGTCCCTTCGTCGTTTATTTCCTTTTCAAGCTCCGTTAGAATGTTTATTTGCACTTGGTATCTCTTAAAGGTCGTAACAAAAAAGAAGTTTGTCTGCACCCCGTTAGCCTCAGCTATTTTTAAAATTTCGCTCGCCTGCTCGTTTAATGATTTCTTAGCCATTTACTCACTCCTTTCTATAAGTTCTGCTTTTTGCCCCGTCAAAGTTTCCCACCGATTTATTATTACATCCACATATTTAGGTTCTAACTCGCACATATAACATTTACGGTTTAACTGTTCGCAGGCTATTAGTGTGCTACCACTACCGCCGAATACATCAAGAACAATCTCGCCCTCTCTGCTACTGCTCTTTATCGCTCTACTGCATAAGGCTATCGGCTTTGGCGTGGCATGATTTCCTGTGAATTTTCTTTCTTCCTGACTCGTTACGTCATGAACCCAAACGTCGATACATTGATTTTGTGTCCCGTCAAAGTATGCCCTTGTAGAGTAGTATTCCTTTTTGAGTTCGTCGTATTCCTTTTTGAAAGCGTCGTATTCCTTTTTGAAAGCGTCGTTTTTGAAATAGTTCTGCAGTTCCTTGTAATGCTCTTCAGTTATAAAAGCGAATTGAGATTTTCCGAACCAATGCGAATACATTCCAACGCCCGTTATTTCTTGCAATTTTTGCGGAGTCAGTCCGACTTTCTCAGCTTCTCCGACCAAATATTGTCTGATGGGCTCCCATCCTTCGAAATAATTGTCTTGATTGTTGTTGATTCCTTGAACTCCGCACATCACGAAAAGGCACTTTTCATTAGTGTAATAACTGCGATTGTTCGATGAACAAGCTCCGTTGAATAGCATAGTCGGATTGTCGTTTTCTTTTTTCCACGTTATAAGATTTCTAAACGTTATCTTGTTTTCTTTCTGCATCGGCTTCAAGATATTGCTGTAAATATCCATCAGCGGTTCATCAATTCCCCAACAGTACCAAGAGCCGTTATCTTTCACTGCTCCAAATGTCAGCGGTATCCATTGGCGATTGAAATCGAGCAAATCATCAAAGTTGAGGTTGTCATTTAATACGCCCTCTTTCTCTTTCTTCATTCCGTATGGAGGATCAGTAAACACCATATCAGCCTTTACTCCATCCATAAGCCTATCAATAACAATAACATCTGTACTATCTCCACAAATAAGTCTATGATTTCCCAACTTATAAAGGTCTCCTAGATGCGCCTTTGGTTCTTCGGGTGCTTCGGGTATTTCGTCCTCTACTGTTTCTAAATATTCCTCGTCTATGTCTATATTAAAATCATCAAAGCCAAAAGCCGTCATATCTAGGCTTATGCTTTCTAATTCTATTTTTAAAAGTTCCTCGTCCCACTCCGCTATATCGCTTAGCTTGTTGTCTGCTAGTATATAGGCGCGTTTCTGCTCGTCGGTAAGGTTAGTTATACGCCTATATGGTACTTGTGTAAGCCCTGCTCGCTTTGCAGCCACCGTCCGCCCGTGTCCTACTAATATAGTGTTATTCTCGTCTATAATAACGGGGGTAATAAACCCAAACTCGTTAATACTATTAACTATCTTGTCAATTTGTTCCTGAGGATGTAGCCTTGCATTATTCTCATAAGGTTTTAGCTCGTTTATATTTATAAACGGATAGTCTGTTTTATTTTCCTGCATTATATGCCCCTTTCTGTCGCCTCTCTCAGGCTTTTGTTTTATTTTATCTCGTTTTAACTCGTTTTAGCTTGTTTTAACTCGTTTTATTGATTTATTCCAAAAAAAGCCACGTTTTTTCAATTAGTGTATATAAAGG
>Ga0326514_10001255_pt1 | contig 16669 bp, 35 predicted proteins | sample 3_2548_0518_D_FD_203653 | JGI IMG/M metagenome (GOLD analysis project Ga0326514, IMG submission 203653) | Bovine rumen microbial communities from UC Davis, California, United States - 3_2548_0518 | ecosystem: Host-associated > Mammals > Digestive system > Stomach > Rumen | place: USA...
TAGACGTAAATGACTTAGCTGATATGTCAGATGTTCGCTCAAGTGGCATGGCAAGATCTACAGGAGTAATAACTGCTGAGACATCATGTAGAACACGAGCTATATACATATCAAATCCACGCAATGGTAGACAACTAAACTCAGAGACATACGGGGTTAATGCAGTACTTAAGCTATTCGGTAAAGCCGAAGATGTTAGAAGACTAGATTTAGCAATGAGTGTCGCTTCAGGGGATGTAGACCCGAACCTAGTAAATAAGTCATTGCTTGATGTTGAGCCAGTACCGCATAAGTATACCTCTGAGGCATGCAATGCAAGGGTTTTATGGGCTTGGAGTCGTAAGGCTGATCAAGTAAAGTTTGAGCGTGATGCAACAGAGTACATACTTGATAGAGCTACATGGATGGGTCATAAGTACACATCAAAGGTACCGATTGTAGAAGCTGCAGATCAAAGACTAAAAATAGCAAGACTATCAATTGCTTGTGCAGCATGTGTGTTTTCAACAGATGATGGCACTAATATTATTGTTAAAAAGGAACATGTTGAATTTGTAGTAAACTTTATGGATCGTATATACTGCTCAAAGAGCTTTGGGTACGATAAGCTTAGTGAACAGGATAGAGTATATTCAGATACATCTGAAGATAACATTGCAGGCCTTAGAATGATGTTCCTTGCATTGCCACTACCGGATATGCAAGAAATGGCAAAGACGCTATATCAATTGCCATACTTCAGTAGGGCAACACTTGAGGACTATACTGGGCTAGCAAGAGACGATCTAAAAACTCTGCTCAAGTTTATGACTACGAAACATCTTGTAGATAAGTTCCATGGAGATTATAGACGACTACCACTTGGCACAGAGCTATTTGAAAACATGGACATATATCCACCAGATGCAGATGAGATTAAGAGAGCTAAGCAAGTATTTTACGGAGGCGTAGAACTATGAGTGATGTATTAAGTAGTCTTACAGCTTGTAAAGTATTTTCGACCGTTAAGCAGGAAGATGATGAGCAGGGCTGGTTAGCCGCAAGAACAAATGGTATAGGTGGGTCCGATGTCGGGCCCATCTGCGGTGTAAGCCCCTTCACTTCAGCGAGGCAGATTTACTTAAACAAGACTGGTCAATTTCCAGATGGTGTAAAGCAGGATAGTGCAGCAAGTGAGCGTATGCATTTTGGGCATATGCTTGAACCTATAGTTGCAGATGAATATGCTCACAGAGAACTCTGTGAAGGCGGAAGTCATCCTGATCTACACCTTGTTACAACAGATGCTACATTGCAGAGCCTTGAAACTCCATGGGCACTTGCCAATGTTGACAGGCTAATTGTAGATGAGAACAATGTAGCACAAGGAATTCTTGAGTGCAAAACTACAAGTGAGTATGCAAATGATGAATGGGAAAATGGAGAGATACTCACAACGTACATATACCAGCTTAATTGGTACCTATACGTTACTGGCCTTAAATGGGGAGCATTTGCATGTCTTGTTGGCGGTAATAAGTTTTACACGTACGAGATGGTTCGTAATGATGAGCTCATACACGACATATTGCTGCCAAAGACTAAGGAGTTTTGGGAGGAAAATGTTAAGAAGCTGATCGAGCCGGAATTGCAGGCTTCAGACACAACCTTTGTAAATGAAGTGTACAAAGATGTAGTAAAAGCTTCAGAAATATCCTTTACAGATGATGGCTTCAATGAGTTGGCAAAGACTGCATATAGCTGCAAGCAGAAGATCAAGGAGCTCGAAGCTATTCTTGATGAGGCACAGAATAGAATGAAGGATCGTATGCAGGATCATGAGATTGCATACTGTGCTGACTTCACCGTTAAGTGGTCGCCTAGGGTGCAGCATCGCGTCGACCCAGCGCTTCTTAAGGCAATGTATCCTAAGGCATATGCCGACTGCTTGAAGAAGGTTGAGTATAGGGCAATGACAATAAAAGCTATGAGCGACTAAGGAGGTTGGCATGAAAGTAAAGCTTATAAGATTTGAGCACGATGGTGTAGATTTTAAGCCACCATACAGAGCACATGAAAATGATGCAGGAGCAGATATATACTCTTGTATCGATGTGGTAATACCACCCCATCAAACAGCTAAGATACCAATTGGTTTTGGATTGGAGCTGCCTGATGGTTTCCAGGCAAATATATACCCAAGAACAGGAATGACTGTTAAGGGCATAGTAACAGAGATGCCACCAATTGACAGTGGTTACAGAGGTGAGATACACGCATTAACTACAAATCTAACTGATGAGCCATTCCATGTAGAAGTTGGAATGAGAGTAGGGCAGTTAGTTATAACACCAGTTATTTTGGCAGACTTTATCGACTATGATATAAAGCAGCGCGGTGATGCTGGCTTTGGTAGTACAGGATTATTTTAAGGAGGACAACAAATGGATAACGTAGCAGAGAAGGTAACAATAACTATGAGTGATGGCACAACAATAGAGTCAGATGACTTTGTAGTTGTAATTACCGGAGAAGAGTTCAGTGATACACAGATGCTGTATAACTGTAGTGCTCTTCTTCTTGGGCAGGCAGTACAGATGGCCGCCAATGCATACCATAGAGACCTTTCAACCCTTACTACTGAGGAGCGCGAAATGGTTCAGAGCACTCTTCAGGCGTTCCTTGATGGACATGCAAAGGAGGCACAATGAATAAGATCGAAGTGGGAGTAATTCAGAGCCATGGAGATCCTGGTGCATGGATGATGATGCTTGCAAAGCTTACGCAGCGTGGGCACACTATTCAAAGCCTGGAAGATATTAAGAATCTACTAGGTGAGTGCACAGAAGTAAAGAGCAGCGCGGTAAAACGCGTTGCCTCTTTACCCCATGGTACTATTAAAAGATTCACGCCTATTACTGTTGCAGTAGTAGGCGCAAGTAGACGATTCTTAGCTCAAATAAGAACTCATCAGGTTGGCCTGACATATGTTTCCGGATCACTGCAGTACAGTGACTATAGTGGAAAAGGGCAGTTTACCATACCTTATATGGTGGCTCAGAAACAACGTGAGTGGTTGGATGGCAAGGCATTCTCTGGCCCCGCGCCACTGCAATATTTTAAAGTGTCATGCGAAAGATCAATGGAGCACTACGCTATGATGATTTCTGATTACGGTGTAGACAATGACTCAGCAGGGTATTTAGCCCCACAGTCACTGCGAAACATCTTGATAATTCAGGGCAATCATCAGGCTTGGGACTACTTGATACGTACAAGAGGTTGCAACAGAAATACGCAGGAAACCCAGTATGTTATCATGCGTATTTGGGAGGAGCTACTGAAGACACCATATGGTTACGAATTCTTTGGTAACAGTGGCCCAGACTGTTTGTATGGTAAGTGCCGCGAAGGCAAAATGTCCTGTGGCGATGCTTGGACTAAGTACAGAGACGAAGAATATGAAACACCTGACATTCCTGTGCCGCGGCGAGTAATCGATGACAGATGGCCGCTGCTTAAAGACAAGGAGGTATGGAGCTTTGGTAATAATACTTGAGGGACCAGACGGTGGCGGAAAAACAACATTGGCAAACAAACTCTCAATTATGACGGGTTATAAGATAGTGCACTTTTCATATCCAAGAACCCAGGACGATATTGATAGAATGTATACAATGTATGTAGATGCTCTTAAGTCAGCCGGCAATGTAATATTTGACAGGTGCTGGTATTCAGATATGGCATATGGCCCTGTAATGCGCGGCGAAGCAACTATAACCTACCCTCAGATGTTTGAGCTAGAGCGACTAGCAGCAAGGAGAGGTGCAATAGTAGTTTATTGCACCGACTCCAAAACTGCACTTTGGCAAAGAGCTACACGTAGAGGCGAGGACTACGTTACATCAAAAGAGAAGTTTGATGCTATATGTGACAATTATGATTTATTGTTTAAAAGTCCACACATAGTGCCAATAATGAAGTACACATTCGAAAGTATCTATTAAGGAGATTATCGTGGCAATAGTATGTACAAAATGTGGCCTTGCAATACCATCAATAAAGCGTAAAAAGATACCAATGTGTCGTACTTGCAAATACTTTATTGCTGAGCAGAAAAATCAGGATAAGTATAGAGCAAAGAGTAAAAAGATTGGTAAAGATTGGCAGTATGCAAAAGGTAAGATATGGGAACAGTCAAGGTACAATGAGTGGCTGCTTATGATCAAAAGAGTGCCCAAAGATTATCCAAGATTAACAGAAGAGCAGTGGAGACAAACAGTAGCATACTTTAATAATAAATGTGCAATGTGCCAAGAAAATGAGGCCTATGCTAGGCATTATTTTGTATCAGCAGAAGACGGTGGAATGTATTGCAATTGGAATATAATACCGGTATGTGTAGATTGTATGCAGCAAGCTAACAATAATCCATTCAGGGCAATGAATAGAGATACGCAAAGAGAATCTACAGGCAAGGCAAACAGACGAAAATATGGCAAGAGAAAGTTAAGTGTGATCCTTGACTATTTAACGCCACTTTTACTAAAGGCTGTGAGGTATGGTAACTCGCAGCAAAGCCACGACACTAGTAACGGGTCCGTGAATATATTGTAAGTGTTTTTATTACTATCTATATCACGGACGTGTTACGAGTAAGATAGGAGGTGAGGATATAGCAATGGCAACAGTATGCATAACAACTTCCGCTGAGGAGCAGCAGCGCGTGTATGATTTTATATGCACATTAAATGGAGAACAGATAAGCATATCTGCAATTGCAAAAGCAATAGGTATGCCACAGTCAAGAACAAGGTATGCACTTGATGACTTAGTAGCAGACCATAAGGTTGAGAAAATACCCATCAGGCAATTTAATAGAAACTATGTAAGATACACGTATAAAGTTATAGTTTAAGGAGGATCAATAATGCCAGCAGTAATACAAGCAAAGCATGCCCCAGTTATTCAGAAAGGAAATAGTTTTAGCTATGACCCAAAGACATTTGCTAAAGAGCATGCAGTAGCTAACTTCTTCGAGTATGAAGATCCACAGGAGCTACTAAATGTTATAAAGCCGATGGAGTTCGAGGGTAAGAAGCTGTTATTCTTCGATACTGAGACTCATCCATACTTTAAGAACAGCCATGATGTGCCACACAACGTTGTCAGGCGCTGGGTTGGCACTGGTAAGAAAGCGGTGCCGCAGGATTACCCATTCTGTATATCACTGTGCGACGGCATCAATAGCTATGTAGTGTACGATAGTTATGAGACGGGTTTTACAAAGCTAAAGCAGCTTGCACCATTATTTGAGGATGAGACAATCGAGAAGGTAGCACATAACATAAAGTTTGATATGCACCAGCTACACAATGTCGGAATGAAGATTAAAGGACGACTGCATGATACAGTTGTACTTACAAAACTCACTCAGGAGAATAGGCGTTCATTCCAGTTAAGAGACTTAGCTGCAAAAGCACCTGGTGGCATAGTAAAGTTTGAGTACATGGTTGATACATATAAGCAGATGCACAGAGCTACAGATTACCGTGATATTCCAAGGGAGCTTATGACGCAGTATACATGTGCTGATACATGGAATGATATGTGCGTATTCAAGAGAGAATGGCCAAGGTTGGTGGCAGATGACCTGGTGGAGCTATATGACACAGAGTGTGAGTTAATAGTTGTATTATATGCCATGGAGCGATATGGCATGAGGACAAATCCTAATTATCATGAAGAGCTTGTAGATAAACTTCAGAAACAAACGGATGAAGCTGAGCAGGCAATATATGATGAAGCAGGAAGGTTCTTTAATATTAACAGTGGTAAGCAGATCTATGATGTACTGATGAATTTGTCAGTTGATCCAAGCATTATACCTACAACAGAGAAGGGAAATCCTAAGCTCGATAAAGATGTGCTGCAGATGCTTTCAGACCAATACAATATATCTATAGTAAAGAAGATCTTGGAGTTTAGGCAGAGTGAGAAACTTTTAAACACTTATGCCATTGGAATATACGATCAGGTTGATGCTAATGATAAAGCACACGGGTCTATAAATCAGACTGAAGCTACAACTGGTCGTATGTCAATCACAAAGCCTGCTCTGCAGACATTGCCTAAGAAAAACAAAAGCATAAGAAAGATGTTTATACCAGATGATGGTTATCAGTTATGGTTCATGGACTTGGATCAGGTTGAGTACAGATTGTTTGCACATTATGCTAGAATTCCAGGCCTAATAGAACAGATTAACAATGGCTATGATGTACATGCAGCGACTGCAGCCACGCTGTTTAATAAGAACCTGTCAGAGCTTGTTAAAAAGGTGCATGAGGGTGATGAGGAGGCGACACTGCTAAGATCACATGCAAAGACAATAAACTTCGCATTGATATATGGCATGGGCAATCAGGCACTTGCAAATGACTTGCATGTAAGCCTTACTGAAGCAACAGATATAAAGCAGCGTTACTTCGCCACCATGCCAGAGGCTAGGACTTTTATAAACACAGTATGGGAAGTAATTAAGATCCGCGGGTTTGTTAAAAACTTCTATGGCAGACGAAGGAGGCTAAGCGCAGATGATGCATATAAAGCACCTAATGCTTTGATCCAGGGCTGCGCCGCAGATTATATAAAGCATAAGATGGTGAATATCTACAAGTTCATTAAGTACAACAATCTTAAGACACACATGATAAATGTAGTACACGATGAAATTATCTTCCAGATAGCAGAAGACGAGGTGTCATATGCACCAACACTTAGATGGCTATTATCTGACTTTGATAATTTTAGAGTTAAGATCACAGCAGGTGTTGAGTATGGCAATCCTTCTTGGGGAGAAAAAGTGGAGCCTGATAATATTGATTTTGTGCCACCTGAGAATTCAGATTATCTTAACTACAATGTATACGACGGATCAATCTTTGACATCTAAGCCAGAAAGTGAGGATAAGGAATGAGTGAAGAGGGTATTTTCGGAACGCCTATGAAAGTAAGAGAAGCGATAGCCCTTTTAGCTTATGGTGCAGAGTATGAAATTAAAGGTGCCTATAGCGGAAAGATATATCACAGGTCATGGAAGAATAAAAAAGACCATGTTGAGCAATTCTATGATGAAACTGTAACGGACAGTCCTTTTTATTCAGCAATACGTGTAAACAGTGCTAGAGGGTTAGGAGAGTGGGCTAGTCCTGTTATTGGTATATGGATGCATGATTATCAGATGTGTAAGGAGAATGAGGATGAAACTTAAAGATATAGCAGATATGGAAGATTATTTAGAAAATAGGTGCTACTGTCCGCACGAAATATATGACATGACAGGATTCTTCTTTAATTGTTTTGCGCCTGATGTTGAATGTGAGTCACTAACAGAGGGTGAAAGAGGGACAATACATGGAACATTCGTGTTAGCAAAGCCCTCACTGTACAATGAGGATGCATTACAGATTATTTACATTGAGCATAAAGATGGATATGTTGAGTCATGCATAAGACTAGATGCTACGGAAAACAACAAAGAACAGATATTAAAATTTCTGAATGGCGAAATAGAGAAGATGCATTTAGACGAATATGCAGACACAAAAACGGAAGAATCCTTAAAAGAAATATTTAGTATCGCAGATGCGGTGTGTATGTAAGGAGAATGAGGAATGAGCAAATCAATTTTAACAATAGACACTCCTAAAGGATGCGTTTTTTGCCCATTAGCAAAGATGCATGGGTTTAATGCATTCCATAACTATTCGGTGAAACAAGAATGTGTAATGGATAGACAACCGTATATGGGGATAACTTGTCCGTTTTGTAATGGTATTAGGTATATTTACAATTTAACAGATGATGAAGTGCTGACATACAAACATAAGGAATGCCCATTAAAAGAAAGTGAGGCAGAAGATGGCTACTGCAAAGAAATGTGACTTATGCAAGAAGTTGTATGAGACCACCATATGCAATGATGTAGTAAGAATCCATATTGGCTGTGGTTATTTTGATGATAGGCGTATAGACTTATGCGACGACTGCTACAATAAACTTTGTGATTTTGTTAAACCAGCCTTGCCAGAGGACTACCCAGTCGAAAGGCGAAAAGCGAGAGGTATGTAGATGGGAGCTACAGTTGAAGACACTATCAGGGTACTAGAAAATATGAAGAATGGAATAAATCCATGGTATCCAGAAGAATATTGTGATACTGCAATCGACACAATGCGTAGGTACCAAAAGATTGAAGATATTTATTATCATCAGTCTGGAAGAGCACTTGAAGACTCTCTAAGGAGCGTAATAGAAGATGGCAAGATTGATTAAGCATATCAAGCGGTGGAATGTATGGAGAAAATACAATAAGAATGGTATTGCTCATAAAATATTAGTTCTGTTTGGTATTATTAAGTCTCCAACATTCTTTTACACATGGACAGCAGATGAAGCACAGGCATTTTATGATGGATTCATGGCTGGATTTAAAAACGGAAAAACTAATTGAAAAGTACAAGGCTGAGGGGTTTTATAGGGCCCCTCAGCGAAACAGGAGGAAGCAATGCGACAAATGATAGCAGACATGGTTGTGGGATCAAAGATCAGCACACCACTTGTAGTAACAGCAGCAACAGCACGCAAAACAAAAGCTGGAAAAGACTTTTTGACACTAGAGCTCTATGATGGCATTGAAGGTATAACAGGAAATTATTGGGACTGGGGAGGCGTTAATATTCCAGCAATAAACAGTATACTGGATGTAACGGGTCAGGTAACAGAGTACCTTGGACAAAAGCAGCTTAACATAAGCAGTATCAAAACTAACACATCCTTGGTATTGGCTGAGTTTGCGCCAAGGTCAACATTTGACTTAGCCCAAGCTTATAAGGATTGCTATGAGCTTGCATCTGACATTAAGCATGATTTGCTTAGGCAGATATGCTGGGAGGCATTTGAAAGGTTGAAGATTGAATGGCTTACGGCGCCTGGCGCAAAAACCATACACCATGCATATATTGGCGGTACACTTGTACATACAGCTAGTGTGGCGACTATTGCAAAAGCAATAGCATCTGCAATGCCTCAGGCCAACGTCGATTTAACAACTGCCGGTGCTTTACTGCACGATATAGGAAAGCTTTGGACATATGAGATGGATGGGTTAGTAGTTAACATGACGCCCACTGGTATACTATATGACCATTTGTATATTGGCGCAAAGTATGTTGAAGATCTCGCAACATCATTGGCCTCAGATAATGATAGAGCTATTGTGCAGTTGCTGGTACACATAATATTGAGTCACCACGGCAGACAGGAGTATGGTTCCGTTGTACCACCAATGTGTATAGAAGCGCACATAGTACATGCTGCAGACTTATTAGATGCCGATCAGGAGCAGCTAAGAATGGCTGCAAGTAAAGCTCCTGGAATGTTTACTGATAAGATATGGACAATGGACAATAAGCCACAGATAACACCAAGGTATACGGCTATGCAGATGGGGGAAGACTAATGAACAGCTTCACACTTAGGTTAGCAATGCTATTCTCAGAGTTCTTGAAGTATTATATATTAACGCATGACGTTAAAGCAGCGCATAACTATAACTATTACAAGAATGTTGAGGACATTAAAAGACGCCTGGATGAAATGTTAGATAAAAGTAACCATTAGTAGATCAATGACACGGATAAGTTGGCTATGAAGACTTGCCTTCTTATTATAATTCGCACGCGCGCACGCGTAGGGGCCAAAGTCTCGAAGAAATGCTTCTTTGGCTTTGGTCAACGCCGCCGTGCTAATCTACTAGTACCGCTTCAGGTTGCAAGGATGGGAGGGTATACAAGAATGAGTTGTAGAGAATGCTATTTTTGCCAGTATTCGCTAACTGGTAAGAAGATATGGAAATGCAAGATCAACCCTGTAAAGCGCTTTAACATAAGAGTATTACATGGTTGGCTGTGTAAACGGCGCATAAAATTTAATGATTAGATCATACCGCCTTAGTCGGCATCGCCGTGCTGATCTACCAGTACCGCTTCAGGCTATATGGACGAAAGTAACCCAGGGTGCCTTCCTTTGTGCAGATCAGTACGAGGATGCTAGACGGCGTCGTAAAAGTTCACGTGTACCAAGCCTCGCTTTTGCGATATAATAAAAGAAAAAGCATAGCCGCTTCAGGTCAGTATTGGATGGACCTGGCCATGTATCTGAAAGGGGGTGACAACTTATGGACGACGATATGATGTATGAATATTGCAAGATGCTGGATCAACTCGACAATGTGTCCTGCTATGAGGACAAAGAAGAAAAAGAGATCGAGGAGCTGATTGGAGGTGACGCTTATGAATCTCGAACAGTTATTTGCTAATAGCAATGTAACTGATGGAATGCGCCTGTGTGGCACATGTGGCAAGGTAAAGCCTGTATCTGAATTCTATAAAGATGGCACTGATCGTAAGACTGGTGAGCCAAAGTATAGAAGAGACTGCAAGGAATGCTACAAAGCAACTAGAATGCAAGCAGAGAGGAGACGTAATAATGGATGACATGAATATCTATGAGTCAAGAGCGGCTGAAATGCTGGATGAAAGGCTGAATATCATCAATACATTTGATGAGAGTGGCCCGGCTGATCAGGCAAACTACAATGGCATGGTTCACATGCTCAAAGCACTTGGGTATGATGTGGTGATTAGAAACGGTAAGCATATTGTATTTGATACAAAGGAGGATGAGGATAATGAGTGATATTAACTTCAACATTGAGAAGCACATCGCAGATCTGGGCGAGCGCAACTCAAAGGGCTGGATCAAAGAGTTCAACCTTGTAAGCTGGAATGGTCGTGAAGCCAAGTATGACATTAGAGACTGGAATGAAGACCACACAAAGATGGGCAAAGGGATCACACTGACACATGATGAGATTAACTTCCTGTGTGAAGCATGCTATGACAACGGCATTGTATAATTGCCAGTCCACGAGTTTCGTAGAAAGGTAGGTTGGATATGGACAGACGTGAGAGAAGCATCTACAAAAGAGTTTTCAGACGTGACTGGAGGCCAGCAGAGCCTATCGTCAGTCTCTCTGAGGCACCAAGAACAAGATGGAGTGAAGACGGTGAGCACTGTGATGAGTACGGATTCTTGTTCTATGAAGGTGAAGCAACTGATCAGGAGATAAGTGAGTGGCTGGACGATAATATCGCAAGAAGAGTTTCATGGCCTGTACAGTGGGATTGCAGCGGACAGTTGTTTACATGGGACATGCATTGGAAGAGACTTGGTGATGATTGCATATCGTACATTAACAGAATGTGCTTAGACGTATAAAGGAGGTAAGGATATGAAGGTAGTACAGAAAAACATTAAGCCAGGGTACCAGATGCAGAATGAGTCAAATAACCACCGTATACTTTGCATCGACACAACGCCAAGATTTGTAGGTTTCATTGGTAAGGATCTTGTTAAGGATGCAATGAGCATGGAGACCGCAGTTAAGTGGCTGTATGCTGAGCCTGGATCAGAGGACACAGTATGCACGACATGTGCAAAGGCACTGTGTAAGGTGCCAGTTCTAATTGCAGCTGAGGGCAGAATGTTCTGCAGCGCAGGCTGTGCAAAGGCCTGGAAGCGTAAGATCTTTGAGGCTGACATAGAGCAGAGATTAGCACAGTGGTTGCAGGATTATGGTGAGGAAGTTAGCTCTGAGAGCTGCGGAATATCAAACTATTATGAGTCTGAGGGGGAGGACGAAAGCTATGAGTAAAATGACAGTTGAGGATCTGCTAACAAAAGTGCCTGAGGGCAGACTACTTACAATGCATGAGGAATTAACAGCAGCCGTAATACCAAACACTTGCGAGGTACATGAATTTGTTCAGAGAGTTAACCGCTTGATTGACAAAGGTGAGCTCTGCATCAACAGCAATAACTACAGGCACATGTACACACCTACGGTTCGCAACTTAATCTTCAAGGAAATGGCAAGAAGATACACTCTTGCAGTTAATGGCATGAGCACTGAGGAATACGACGATGTCGAGTATGACAGAATATTGGAAGGAGAAATATAATGGGAGCACTGAAAGTCTGTAAGGCTGAGGTGACATTCCAGTGTCCAAACTGGGGCTATTGCAATGAAATGCTGTATGGTGGAATGCAAGCTGGCAATAACAAATGCCGGTTCTGTATAAGCCGCGGAAGGCAAACAAAGTGTTTGTTACATGACAAGTCACTAATGGTGAACAATGATGGTACAGTCAATAAATGCAAAGAATGCCTTGGTAAGACAACTGGCTGGTTCAATGCAAAGGCAACACAAGTTGATCTTAGCACCAGATCACCTGAGTACAAAGTGGATGTAAAGCAAATAGTTAAGAGTACTGCAGATAACATGCAGAAAGCTATAAAGCAGCTTATGAATGAAGGCTATCCAGCTGATATAGCGATTAAAGCTGCTCATGACTTAATATCAAAAGGAGGCTGGTAATATGAACGGTTATTTATCAAAAGGCTACATTAACGCAATTGACGTCAATAAAGAGTTTGGACGTGACATCTACAAGGAGCGTGGCTATACAAGTCGTTACGACTACCTTAAGTCAGTTGCAGAGGACAATGGTGTAGATCTTGAGACAGTATTAGCAATAGCTGACATGCTGGGGCCCAGTGAAGATTTTGACGGGCTCATCGCAATGATCGAGGACTTCGGCTATACGATAGCCTGATTGATAGAAGTGTCAGTACAACAGTGATTGGAGGTAATTATGGATTACGACGTTTTTTATGACATTTGTATATATGCAAATAACAATTGGAAGGCTGGAATGACTGCAAGGGAGTTGGCAAACAAGGCCTATGATCTTAAGGAAGCTTATGACAAGTCTGTAAAGACAGGAACACTTGAGGCATCACTTGTTTGCCTATGTGCTGATCTGTGGAATGACATCTACAATTCAAATGACACCCTTGTAGATATGGATGCAGCTATGTGGCTGCAGAGTATCCTATTTGATGTCAGAGGATAGGAGGTAAATATGGCAGGATTTGAAAATGGCGGGCTCTTCATGGAGCTCACCGCAGCTCAAAGAAAAGTAGCCAATCGCTTGGCAGAAATTGAAGAAGAAGATGCTAACAGATGTGCTAATTGTGGTGGCGAAGACTGCATATGCTGCGAGATATACATTGACAGACAAAAGTGGCAGAGCCCACAAGACTTATTCTATGGAGGGTACGAATGGTGAGTATGGTATATTTGATACAAATTGACGATAAGAACAAGATCTGTGACGAAGAGGAAGTAAAGGATATATTAGGCACTACTACAGCTAAAGAGGCTGTAGCATTATATAGGCTGACACGCATAGGCAACATTGAAAAGTTGTGCGTTATTAGGGACTTTAAGCAGGGTGCCAATGATGGCGGATACGTAACAGACCTGTTTGATAATTTGCTGTTTAGCTTCAATGGAGGTATAATGGACACATACAGTAGAATACTTGCAGAGACCAAAGAAGTCCTGGAAGACAAGATCAATGAGACATTTGCAGAATTGCAGAGGCGCCACGGCATTAAAAGTGGCGATATAGATTTCAGTGACAACTTTAGGCTTGATGAGATTACTGAAGACCTTAGCAGGCTTATAGCTAAAGTAATAACATGTGAAACACATGGATTGGAGGATTAAGAATGGACGATTTCAAACAATGTAAACAGTGTGGTAAGATGCTACCGACTAGCATGTTCCGCAAGTACTACGGAGGGCGCAAGGGCAGCTACAAGTACTGCTTGACATGCGAGAAGATCAATAACCGCGAAAAGTACTTGATGAAGAAGGCAACCTTCACAGCTGAGGAGACTGAGGAGCTTGATATGATACATAAGCTCTGGCAGATACAGAGAATGAATGGTCTCCAGCCACCACATGATAACCGCAATAAAGCGTCAGTAGCTGATAAGGTTGAGGATCTCTTGGCTGACTATGAGGCTACACAGGTTGCATCAAGTAAGTCTACAGATCCACGTGCCGCAGCACATGAGCTTGACTACACAGAGATCATGACTGACAATAACACAATACCCGCTGAGTTGTCAAAGTGGTTGACAATGGAATTGACAGAGGAGCCTGACTATTATCAGGATACAGTCTATGAACAGCTGAAGGAAAAGTACAGACCTGTAATAGAGATTAACCAGGATACATTGATGCCAGTGTACGACGATACCTACAAACAAGTCCTCAATCTGATCCTTGAAAGATTTGATGATTATGAGGACAATTACGATTGGGATAAGGAGGATTGATTATGGCAGCTGAAAAGCGTATGATTGATATAGATACTGAGTGTCCGATGTGCCGCGAAACGCACATCATCAAGGTTGCAATTGATGATTACATCAGATGGCAGCACGGTGAATTGATACAGAAATCTTTTCCGTACCTAAGCGCAGAAGAGCGCGAAATGATCAAAACGGGCATTTGTGGAAAGTGCTGGGACAAAATGTTTGGTGGCTCAGATGATGAAGAACTTGACGAAGTTGAGGAGGTTGAAGACTATGCAGACACCTTGTGATATTAAGAATGATGATGGAACTTATAGCTGCCCGTACGCTGATACTTACATGGGCTACGAGAGCGAGATGTGTAGAGTCTGCTGTGGACTCGGAGTTGACGAAGATACCAATGAACCAGATGAGTTCTAATTAAAGGAGGATAAAATTATGGCAAACAACATCGTACTTGAACTGGAGAACAAGGCAATCTTATCACTGACTAACTACAACGAGCTTAAGGCAAAGGCAGATACACTCCAGGAGCTCTGCACCAGGGCACAGAAGGCAATGAAGGTTGAGTTAGATGAGAGCTACATGAAGTTCCCGTCACTCATGCCTGTAAGCATTGAGGCTAACATCGAGCTCCCGATCGCAGTGAAGGGAGCTATGGCTAAGGGCTTTGTAAACGGAGTTAAGGCAGCTGATGAGGAGACAAGATCCGTGCTTATGAAGTGGGTACTTGCAGGTGACAGGCATTACTTCGACGTTAGATCCCGCGACCTCGTTCGCTCCGGATCTGAGGAGAACACTTACGATCTGAACAACATCGAGGACTGGTGCATGATGGTTGACACTTATAAGGAGGCGCAGGATGACGATAGTAATAACTGATGAGAACGGCTGCTTGATTGATGAGCAGGACTTTGATACAGAAGATGCCAATGAGGCTCTTAGACAATTTGCAGAGGCTGACAATGTCAGCCTCGAGCCAGGAGATAGGATCCAGTTCAGGAGGTGATCAAATGCTATTGACAACAGAAGACGGACGCCAGTTCGAATTAAACGAAAGAGAATACAACGAGTTCCTGTTCAGGTTCGAAGAGAACGAGTTAGTTAGCTGCGCGGGCTTCAATCCAAGCAAGATTAAAGTGGAGGTGGTACGATGAGTGAATTGACTGAAAGAGAAGACGGATTTACGGACGGCTATGAGAGCGGGTTTGAGAATGGCTATACCGCCGGGCACAGGGCCGCAGAAGAACAGATGGCTAATCGTCTCAGTGGCAAGGACGTGACATTTGCATCACGTCAGAGAGTCCTGACTAAGTTATTGGCCAAGCAGCTCTGCAACCTGTGTGGCCACCCTGATCCAGATGAGATTGAGGAGCTGGTAAGAAAGTCCCTCCAATCTACAGGGATAATTCTGAGCCGGCTATCTACAAGACTGCCAGATGTACTGAGTGTAGATATGCCCATGCCGGAACCTGAAAACCAGGATGACGATGATGCAGTGGATCCTACAGTTGTGGAGGCACTCAGTGAATTAGCAGGAAGGTTCGGTACTGAGTACCTGTGTGAGCAGCTGAATAAGTACATGGACAATACGTTCTAGTCGTAAGTCCATACGGTAACTGAATAAGAACAAGCAAAGAGTCAAGTGAAAGCTTGGCTCTTTTTATTTGCCACGAAATATTGATTGTAGGCCTGGATGCAGCGACGCGGCGACCCCATTGTGCAACATGTATAACTTTGGATATTATTTTGACCAATCGAATACTTGTTCCTGTGAATCCTGCACGAAGCGCCGCCTCAACTTTCTGACTTTTTGACTTTTTGACGTTTTGACGATCACGGATTTTTTGTGTCTTTATTTATTTTTATATTTGTAAATTTTTGTGGACGACCCAATATCTGTTAAAAAGTCAAAAAGCTAAGAAAGTCAAAAAGCTAAGAAAGTCAAAAAAATTTGGAAGATGGAAATCCACCAATGATTCCATGTGGACGAGGCGACAGAATCTATACTAAGATCCTCTGAGTTCATGGTTCAAATTGAAATTGGCAAGTTATATAGAATATATTATATATATATATATACATATAAATCTTAAAATATTTAAGTTCCAATTGGATTTGTTTGTCCTGTTAGCTTTCGTGCATTTCCGGATATGCATGTCAGGCCGCGCTGCACTGCTCTGTACCGAGTCGGAGGCGCCACGTTCCAGATGGACAAAAATTTTTCTCACTTGGAAAAAGTTTGGCCTCAGCCTTTTACGGCAACGTTTTAGCAGCGGCAGACGAAGCGAGGCTGCGCCGCCTGGCCTGAAGCGCGACTAAATTCTGCCACGGATCAGACTGCGACGACTCGGCTCAGGCACGCTGAGGCCGGCGAGGGTTTTATCGGCCTGGC
>Ga0326514_10001256_pt1 | contig 16665 bp, 20 predicted proteins | sample 3_2548_0518_D_FD_203653 | JGI IMG/M metagenome (GOLD analysis project Ga0326514, IMG submission 203653) | Bovine rumen microbial communities from UC Davis, California, United States - 3_2548_0518 | ecosystem: Host-associated > Mammals > Digestive system > Stomach > Rumen | place: USA...
GTATTCGCTCACGGAATTTCATTAAGTCTTTTGTCAAAGCGGTCGGCTCAGCATTGGCAATATGATGAAGACACGGCTACAGAAATTAAGTTCCTTGAACGGCTTTACGAGAAGGTTGGAGCGGATATGAGAGGTGAACAGGATGGATGATTTAATCAGCAGACAGGCGGCGATTACAGAGTTTAGCTGCTGTGAGCTTACGCCAGATGGTGGGATTGATGCAAATTACGCTATCGACTTTTTGAAGCAGTTACCATCCATACGGTGCAAGGATTGCAAATATTTTGAGCGTGATATTATGAACGCTAGATTTGGAACTTGCTGCCATCCGGATTGGACGCAAGGAAATGTAGGGTTTGAGGTTGATGCTGACGGATATTGTTACAGAGGGGAGACATTATTATGATCGATTTCAACGAGATGTATTGGAAGTTCGAAAGTAAATACAACCCTTATCCGATTCAGATGTCCAGAGCCCAGGCATTTGGGATGGCACTGGATGACGGCTTGATCGACGAGGATACTTACCGGATGGCCAGAGAATACTTTGGCAAGCTTTGGTTTTATACGGGGGATTGATATTTATGGCGTTTCAAGTAACTGTGGTGTTGCTGGTGATTCTGGCCGTGATTTACACGGTTCTTGACAATGAGTGACTTAAGGGGTTGCAGCACGTGCGTACATTGCAATCCTAGCGTGATATTTACTGTCCCCGTGTATTATTGCACACGATGGCGTTCGTATGTGAATCCATTCAGAACCAGCACGTGCTATTTATATTTAAGAAAAGAGGAAAGTTAGCATTGAAGATCGCGATTAACAAAGGTCTTGGCGTTCCGTATCAGGTTGCGGCACAGATGCCTAAAGATTTACAAGTGTGGGATCGCTCAGACCCTAGACTAATCGCTGCGCTGGAGGACTATCTCCAGAAATTCGGCGATGACTCTTTGAAAAACGAGCAGTACAACATTGAAATTGTTGAGATTCCGGATGAGGCTACCGACTGGATGATTATCGACGAGTATGGCGGAGGGGAGAGCGTAATATACGTTCTCTGGGGCAAGATCCGGTTTGCATGAACGATTTCAGATTCTGTGGGACATGCGTACACTGTGTACCACGCAATACAGTAACGGCCCCGATGTACTATTGCCCTAAGTGGAATTCGTTTGTGAACCCTACTACTATGCCGTGTAACTTATATTTAAGAAAAGAGGAAAATGAGAATGAAGATTAATTGGATTAACAATAAGAGAGCATGTTTTACTAACGCCGATGAGAACAACATTTATATTTCGGTATACAAACCCCAGGCGGGCGGAAAAGCCGATAGAGTTCGGTTCCGGTTTAGTGAAACCGTGCATGCGAAGTTTTTCGAGAATGCAGATCGGATTCTTGTGGGAATGAGCGGCAATCGTATCTACTTTAAGCCCACGGAAAGCCGGGGCGGTTACTGTGTCGGTACCCCAAAAGGCAGCCCGCGGTTAAGGATATTTTTCTTTGCATCCCAGCCGCTTGCTGACTTTATCCATGAGCATCCAACGATTTGTAAGGCGAGCCTGCAGTACGACGACAAGCAGAATTTGTTCTATATCGAGGCGGCGTGATGGAAATGATCATAATGATATTATTGTGCTTTATGGGGGCTCTCTGTCTTGGAGGGCTCCTTTGGTTTTTCTTGGCTTTTTGGACATGGATTCTTGATTGTAAGGAGGAGTTTAGATGAACACATCACCAGTACAGAAAAAGAAAGTATTTATTAGTTTACCGATGCAGGGCTATTCCCTGGCTGATATTCGCAAAACGCAGCTGAAAATCTTCAGTATGTTGAATCCGGAAAAGTATGAACTCATTGAGACGGCGGTGGTCGTTGATCCGGACCTGGAAAAGACGATGACCAAAGACGAGATTCGGATCTGGTGTCTTGGACGTTCTATCCAGAAAATGACCTTTGCTGATCTGGTAATCATGGCGCCTGGATGGTCTGAGGCAAACGGTTGCTGCGTTGAACGCGAGGTTGCTTGGCGATATGGTAAGAAGATTCTCGACCTTGCTGACGATTTCGTAAAACCTATTTTCTATGCCAACGACATGCCGGTCGATGATACAGACTGGTAATTCGCGAAAACCGCAGACCTTATAATAGAAAGAGTTAGAAGTGTTTTGGTAACACGCTTCGATTGAAGAATTTCGGGTTCGAATCCCGACTAACTTTTTCTATTTTTTTCACACATTTATTTTTTTTTCTCTTGAAAGGAGATACGTTTATGAAAATCTCAACACTCGCACGTTTAGCAATTTACACACCGATCAGGGGAATCCTGGTTGTCGGTGGAGCGATCTGTATGATCAAGGGCATATACGAACTGTATAAGTCCGCGAAGGAAGAGGGGGCGGAAGAAGAGCTCCTGGGCGCTGATCCCGATGAACCAACGCCAAAAACACCAAAAAGCATCATCAAGGCAGCGGTCAAGAAGGTAAAACATATTTTCGTACGGCACGAAAAAGCGATTTCTTGGTTCGGCACTTCTTTCGATTGCCTTTTAACAGCGATGAGACTCGAAGTTGAGGTTAAGAAAACATTTATGAATGCTGCTCTGGAAAAGCAACGAGCCTTGGTCCGAGAACGAAAACTAAAAGACGATCTCATTGACGGTATTTGTAAATTCAGCCATAAATTAACCGAGGAACGCAATAGCGCATTTCATATTTCCGACGGGATGGATCACTCCAAAATGGGTTTTAAATTCGTTCGCCAGAAAGTGCGCACACTCGATTCGGTATGTGACTGGATGGATGAGTTCCTTGGAAAGTCGTTAGCTGCGGTCAATGTTACCAGAGGCTAACATTAATGGAAGATCCTAATTAACTTTTATATTTGAAAGGAGATACGCATATGAGATTCAAACTTCCTACTGGCATTACTAAAGTTGTTAAAACGGCAAAGAAGTTCGTCGGCGATCCGAATGTCCTGACTGCAGCGGGTTGTGTCCTGTTTGTTGTTACGGTCGTAAAGGCGGTTCAGGCAACACCGGAAGTCCATGATATTCTCGAGGAGAAAAAAGACGCTCCTCTGGCTGAGAAAGTCGCAGCGGTAGCTCCTGCGGTGGCTGTTCCGGCCATTACAGGCGCAGCGGCAATCGGTTGCGTTGTTGCATCAAATCGTGTTTCTGCAGAGCGTATTGCGACTATGGGCGCCGCATATGAAATGACAAAAACGGCATTCGCTGAATACAAGGATCAGATCAAAGAAAAGTTGGGACTAGAAAAGGCGACGGATCTGAATAAGTCCATCGCCGAATCCCCGCTGCAAAGCCTGATGACTGACGAACGTAAGATAGTTAACACCGGTCATGGAGAGCAGTTGTTCTATTTCGAATATACCGGACAGCTGTTCAGATCCAGCGGCAATTTTGTTGAGCGAATGTTCAACGATCTGAATCGAGAGCTGCAGGACGAATTCAGCGTAACGGTTCCGGAATTCCAGAGAGATCTGGGTTTGCCTGTTGTTGAAGGATTAAAGCATATAGGGTGGAACGTAGACGCCTTGCCCTGCGGAAAAGTCGAGTATTCATTTGAACCGTACATGAACGAAGACAACCAGACTGTCGTACGGATCGTACTCGACTACAGCAGCGAACCGAAACCCGTCTATAATTCTGTTTGGGGAGCAAGTAGATGATAGATAATATTCTCGATGGAGTGGCGTGTATTGCGTCGCTCCTTTTTATTATTAGTGCTGCGTTTGTAGATTCGAGCAACCCATGGATATTTGTTCTGATCTGCTTGTTCAGCGGCTGTTACCTGGCGTTTTACGGATATTATACGGAGGGCGACGCATGGAATTAAAACCGAATAGCGATAAGTATCGAGAGGAATCGTCGGCGAAACAGGATAAGCCCAAGATCGAGAAAGTGACTGCGGCCGAAGTCAAGACTCGTAAAAAATCCCTCGGTACAAAATTCGCAGAAACTTTCCTGGCTGAGGATATTCGTGATGTCAAGACATATGTTGTGCACGACATCATTATTCCGACAGCAAAGGATCTGGTCTTCAACGCGCTGAATGGGATTCTTGAGGGACTTCTGTACGGAACTGGCGGTGCTAGGAAAAACAGAGATTCCAACCGTTCGAAGGCGTCTTACACGGCATATTACAAATCCGGAAGTGATCGTACGGAACGCAAATCTGCTACAAGATCCGGCGACGTATACGATTATGAAGAGATCTTGTTTGCCAATATGGGAGAAGCAGCGGGCGTACTTGATGCGTTGACGGAATACGCGGAAGAGTATGGTCAGGTTTCTGTTGGCGAATTCTACGATTCCGTTGGTAAGACTGGGGAGTTTACTGATCGCAAGTATGGCTGGTTTAAGGACGATCTGAGGAATGTAAAGCCGCGTAGAGTTCACGGCGGTTATATTCTCACGCTTCCAAAGGCCATTTCGTTAGACTAGCACAAAAAAAAGGAGATACACACATGAATTTTACTAAAATCACAAGACTTGGCGGAAAAGTAATTCTGTTTGGTAAAAAGCACGCTCCGGAGATCCTGATGGGCGTTGGTGTCGTCAGCACTGTTGCCGGTACTGTGTTCGCCTGCAAGGCTACGCTAAAGGTCGATGATATTCTCGACGAGCATAAGGACGCGATGATCCGGATCAAGAGCACGTACGAAAAGAGCAAGAACGGCGATCTGAAGAGAGGCGAGGAGCCGTATACAGCCAAGGACAAGCAGCAGAATACAGTAAAGCTGTACGCCGGCACAACTGTGAAAATGGCTCGTAACTATGGCCCTGCGATCGCTCTGACGGCCACAGGAATCGGCTGTATGCTTGGAGCTTGTGGTATGTACAGGTCTTTATATTTGGGCGCAGCAGCGGCTTATACGGCGCTTGACGACCAGTTCAAGAAGTATCGTGAGCGGGTTCGTCTGGATCGTGGCGATGTTAAAGATCAGGAGTATATGTACGGCCTGAAAGCCCAGGAATTCGTGACTGTAGGAACAGAAGAAGATAGCGAAAAGGTCGTCACCGAGACTGTTCTGACGGTTCCGGACGAGAAGTCTTTCGACGATTATGTCAAAGAAAACGGTTTCAGTCCATATGCCCGGATCTTCGATAGCTGCAATCCGAACTTCACAAACGATCCGGTAGCGAACAGATATTTCCTGAATAGTGTTCAGGAATACGCCAATCGTAAACTTAATACTTATGGGTATGTATTCCTGGATGATGTTCTGAAGGATGCTGGATTCCCTGTGACAAAAGCCAGCAAGCAGGTTGGTTGGCTTAAAGACAAGGGCGACGGCGAGGTTAAGTTCAACATTATCCAGCCGTACAACTCCCGGTTTGTAAACGGGTATGAGCCCACCTGCGTTGTTGACTTCAACGTCGACGGAATCATTCTGTACGACGCACCGATCGAGAACATATGACTCGGCCTTGACACTTGTCTATCGGGCACACCCAGAGATATTTACGACTTCCCTTGGCTCTTTCCGGGCTGAGGGGAGTCCTCAAGGAGGATTATGAATAAAGAAACGGTTTTGCGGGTGTTGGGAATTGGCGCTTTGCTAGCGTTGGATACAGCGATTTCGATTTTTTGCGTTAAGGGATATTACAAAGAGTATTACGAAAAGCTCAGACAGGAAGATTACGAGTCGTTGCGCGCGCATTACGAGAAAACTACGAAAAAAGTAAAGGAATTGACCGAAGCGACTGAAGCTGCAGCTGAGGATCTGAAAAACTATAGGAACCGGTTGACGAAATACGCGTCTGATCCGGCTGAAAGTGAACATCCGAGCGAAGATGTTATGTCTGAGCAGGAGGAAATGGAAGCAACTGGAGAACGGATTACTCATGAGGATGAAGAGGATCGAGACAGACCTTGCGAGGAGATCCATGTAAGCGAATTCGGTGAGAATCCGACGTATGCAACCGAGACGTTAACCTACTACATCTATGATGATATTTTGGTCGATGATCAGGAAATGATGATAGATCGTCCGGAAGATCTAGTAGGCGGTGTTTTGTTGAGCAGCGGTTTCACACAGAATGGTCAGGACAACATTTATATTCGTAACTACAGGCTCCGAACCGATTATGAGATTATTAAGGTCTATGCCGGTTACCAGGAGCTGCATGTATAGGAGGTAACATGTGTAGAAGTAGACTGCGGCCTTTCGACTGGGGTAAGTACCGCGGATGGCTGTTTGAATTAATTATGATACCAGAACGTATGGATTATTTTCTGGCCCTGAACGCTCTGGTCGAGAGGCCGTTCTATTGGGACGATCATTTCAACGATGACAATCGTGCGGCGGATGGTCTCGAATTGAGAGAAGAGTTTGCGGACGATACTTATTATCTCGATACGAATTGTCCGTGCAGCATGCTTGAAGTGATGATCGGACTGGCTCGCCGGATGGACGCGATCTTAAGCGACGCTGGCGATGAGCAGGTTAGTCGTTGGTTTTGGGAGATGTTTGATAATTTGGGTCTTGGAAATTTCCCGGACGATAATTTTGATGCCGATGCCGTAAGTGATCTGATCGAAGGATGGCTGGATCGCCGGTACAACAGGAACGGAAAACCCGGTCTGTATCCGCTGAAGCATGCCGAGGTGGACCAGCGAAAAGTTGAAATTTGGGCTCAGATGAGTGCCTATATTAACGAGAATTACGGCGTGATTTGATGAATTTTGTAGACAGTTTTTCTAGACAGAAATTTTTTCTGTCTACAAATTGTGAACAAATTGTGAACTTTCAGTTTAAAAAATTAAACTCCAGTAGACAATTAGACAGAAATTTACCCCTTTTTTATAAAACGCGAGAAAAAATTAATATTTTTATAAAAGAATAGAAAAATCGCAAAATTTCTGTCTAATTGTCTAGAGCGCTAAAAAGGAGGGGTGAAAATGGAATGAGCGACTTCTTCAAAATTTATACCAAATCACCCAAAAAGAACGAAGTTGAGGTCTATCCAAAATTCATCGTTAACGCCAGAACAAAGGACCTCATGATTCGAGGCGGAGACTTTTATGCAGTCTGGGATGAGAAGCGTGGCTTGTGGTCTACGGACGAACAAGATGCTATTGACATGATTGACAAGGCCATCGATGAATACGCAGACAAGCTTTCCACAGAGGCTTATATTTCCAGAATGTATATGCGCGATGCCGATACGAACGTCATTGACAAATGGCACAAGTATTGCCAGAAGCAGATGCGTGATAATTGGAAACCGCTCGATGAGAAGTTGACGTTTTCGAACACGGAGGTTAAGCGAGAAGACTACGTGTCAAAGCGACTTGACTATCCGTTGGAGCCCGGTGATATTTCGGCATACGAAGAATTGATGCAGACACTGTACGAGCCTGACGAAAGGAAGAAACTGGAGTGGGCTATCGGTTCGATCGTAGCCGGAGATAGTAAACATATTCAGAAATTCATCGTTTTGTATGGAACTTCTGGCGCTGGTAAATCTACAGTCTTAAACATTATTCAGGAACTTTTTCAAGGTTATTGGGCGAGCTTCAGATCAAAAGAATTGACGTCCAGTAATGGCACGTTTGCGTTGGAATCGTTCAAGGACAATCCGCTGGTGGCAATAGAGCACGACAGCAAGTTGGACAGAATCGAGGACAACACAAAACTGAACTCCCTGGTTTCTCACGAAACGATGGAAGTGAACGCCAAGTATGAGAAAAAGTATTCGATGGTGTTTAAGGCTTTCTTGTTTATGGGAACCAATACCCCAGTCAAGATCACAGAGGCTAAGTCCGGTTTGCTTAGACGACTTATCGATGTGACGCCTTCTGGTAAAAGAGTCCCGTACAAGAAATACACAGAGTTGATGAGCCAGATCAAATTTGAACTAGGAGCAATTGCTTATCACTGTCTTGAAGTCTACAACGAACTCGGCGAAGACTATTACGGAGATTATGTGCCAAGAGACATGATGGCCGCGACGAATGACTTCTACGATTTTGTTGCATATAACTATGACGACTTCAAAAATGCGAAGTATTTAACTCTGAATGAAGCCTGGCGAAGATACAAAGACTATATTGACTTTGCCCGTATCCAGTATCCGTTAACTATGACAAAGGTTCGAGTTGAACTTAAGAACTATTTCGAAAAGTATGACGATCGTTACTGGGATGGCGAGAAGCAGATACGACGTGTATATTCTGGCTTTCTGAAGAACAAGTTCGCTTACGAGGCTGAGAACCCGGTAGAGGAGAAACCTACATCGTGGTTGATATTTGACGGAACAGTATCGAATTTGGATGCTGTGTGCTTCGACAGACCTGCCCAATACGCAAAACCTGATGGTACGCCTCTTATGCCATGGGCAAAAGTAAAAACAACCTTGTCTGATCTGGATACAAGTGAGCTTCATTATCTTAAAGTTCCGGAAAACCTTATTGTTATCGATTTTGATATTAAGGATGAAGACGGAAACAAGGATTTTGAGGCAAACTTGAAAGCGGCCAGCAAATGGCCGAAGACCTATGCCGAACTGAGTAAGAGTGGCGGAGGAATCCACTTGCACTATTACTATGCCGGCGACGCGACAAAGTTGGATTATATTTATGCTCCCAACATAGAGATCAAGGTTTATACCGGAAACGCAGCATTAAGGCGTAAACTCACTCGGTTCAACAGTCTTGAGATCGCGACCATCAACTCTAATTTGCCGTTGAAAGGAGAGGCAAAGGTGCTTAATTGGGAAGGGATTAAGTCTGAAAAGATGCTCCGTTCCATGATTAAGAAGAATCTTAACAAGGAATACCTAGGAGCAACCAAGCCCTCGATAGATTATATTTACACTCTACTCGAGGACGCAAGAAATGCTGGGATTCCGTACGACGTAACGGACATGCGGCAGGCAGTGTTGACGTTCGCACTGAATAGCACGCATCAGTCCCAGTATTGTGTGAAACTCGTGGACAAAATGAAATTCAAAAGCGAAGAGCCAAGCGAAAACAAAGAGAATTACGATTGCGATCGTTTGGTTTTTGTCGACAGCGAGGTATTTCCTAATTTATTATTAATAAATTGGAAATATGAAGGATCGCCAAGTTGCGTTCGCATGATCAATCCGAGGCCGGAAGACATTGAAACGCTGATCAAGTACAAACTTGTCGGCTTTAACAATCGTCGATATGACAATCATATTCTGTATGCCCGGATGATGGGGTATACGAACGAACAGTTGTATAAGCTCTCGCAGAAGATCGTTAACGGCGAACGCGATGCTCTGTTTGGCGAAGCATACAATCTGTCATATGCGGATGTGTATGATTTTTGCAGTAAGAAGCAGAGCCTTAAGAAATGGGAGATCGAGCTGGGCATCCATCATCAGGAATTAGGAATTCCTTGGGATCAGCCGGTTCCGGAAGAACGATGGGAAGAAGTCGCAGCATATTGCGATAACGATGTAATTGCAACCGAAGCGGTCTTCCATGCTCGAAAAGAGGATTTCGTAGCCAGAGAGATCTTGGCTGAGCTGTCTGGAATGACCGTCAATGACACAACCAGACAACACACCACTAAGATTATATTTGGCAACGAGAAGCATCCTCAGCTCGTTTATACCGATCTTTCTGAAACATTTCCTGGGTATGAGTTCAAAGATGGTAAGAACATGTACCGCGGCGAAGACGCTTCGTTTGGCGGTTATGTCTATGCTGAACCTGGAATTCATAGGAACGTGGCGTTACTGGATGTTGCCAGTCTGCATCCGCATTCTATTATTGCCATGAATGTGTTCGGAGAATACACGGATCGGTTCAATGATATTCTTAAAGCCAGAATTGCGATCAAGCACCACGACTTTGATGCAGCCAAACACATGCTTGATGGAAAACTGGCCCCCTATCTTACGAACGACGATCAGGCAGATCAGCTTGCTCAGGCTCTGAAGATCGTCATCAATTCGGTGTATGGCTATACTTCGGCTACCTTTGACAATCCGTTCAAAGATCCCAGAAACAAGAACAACATTGTGGCTCTTAGGGGAGCTCTGTTCATGATGACTTTGCGAGATGAAGTAAAAGCTCGCGGCTACAAAGTAGCGCACATCAAAACAGACTCTATTAAGATCCCCGATGCCGATAATGAGATTATCAAGTTCTGCATGGAGTTTGCCAAGAAGTATGGCTACACATTTGAGCATGAGGCCACATATAGCAGAATGTGCTTGGTGAATGACGCCGTATACATCGCTGCGTATGAGGATCCTAAGGCTTGTCAGGACATGTATGGTTATATTCCTGGCGACAACGCAAAGCATTTTGGAAAGCATGCGCATCCCTGGACTGCAACAGGAACACAGTTTCAGATTCCGTACGTGTTCAAAGAACTGTTTAGCAAGGAGCCTATTGTGTTTGACGACATGTGCGAAACCAAATCGGTCACAAGCGGATCATTATATTTGGATATGAACGAATCGTTGCCCGAAGGAGAGCACAACTACAGGTTTATTGGAAGAGTCGGAAGATTCTGCCCGATCAAACCTGGCTGCGAGGGTGGCATTTTGTATCGGGTAAAAGATGACAAATACTATGCCGCCACAGGAACTAAAGGTTATCGCTGGCTCGAGTCTGAGCAAGTGAGCCATATGGACTACGAGAACATTATCGATCGTTCGTATTATGAGAACCTTTGCGAGAACGCAAAGAAAGAAATCATGAAGTATGGCGATTTCGATATGTTCGTTAATAATTCCCTTCCGGATTTTATGAACATCCCGGAGGGGTGGCCCAATGAAGAAGTACCGTTTAATTGAAAGGAGATACACATATGAGAGTTAACAGCAATATTACTATCGAGAATGCAAGAATTGGCTTCAGAAACTTCGCCGGCAAGGAGGGCCGTTTTAACGCGCCTGGAAAGAGGAACTTCTGCGTGTTCCTCGACGACGATCTGGCAGAGACTCTGTCTCGCGATGGGTGGAACATTAAGTATCTGCAGCCTAGGGAAGAGGGCGATGAACCCCAGGCATATCTGCAGGTTAGCGTAATGTTTGGAGCAATCCCGCCGAAGATCGTTCTTGTCACCAGCCGCGGTAAGAATGTGCTCGATGAGGATGAGATCAACATTCTTGACTGGGCCGAGATCGAAAACGTTGATCTTATCATTCGTCCGTACAACTGGGAGATGGGCGGAAAGACCGGAGTAAAGGCATATGTCAAATCGATGTACGTCACTGTCGTTGAGGACCGGCTTGAGGAGAAGTATGCCGACGTACCGGATTCTGCTCAGAACACTGTCGGATACGGCGAAGAGTAAGGAGGCTATATTTGGCGGTAGAATTATACGATCACCAGCTTGCCGCAATAGACAGGCTTAAGAATGGCTCAATTCTTGTTGGCGGCGTTGGTACTGGTAAAAGTCGTACCGCCTTGGCCTACTACTATCTCAAAGTGTGCGGCGGACAACTTAAGATAAATGGCAAAGGTTCAATGGGGGCCATGACTGCCCCCAGAGACCTTTACATCATAACAACAGCGAAAAAGAGAGATTCGCTGGAATGGCTTGAAGAGTGTGTGCCTTTCTGTTTAAGCGAGAAACGAGAAAACAGTCTTGCTGGTGTAAAAGTAACTATCGATTCGTGGAACAATATTAAGAAGTATAAAAAGGTGTTTGGCGCTTTCTTCATATTTGACGAGCAACGTGTAATCGGCTACGGCGCTTGGACAAAAGCGTTTTTGGACATAACAAGAAAGAACCAGTGGATCCTGCTTAGTGCCACACCTGGGGACACATGGCTTGACTACATGCCCGTGTTCATAGCCAACGGTTTTTACAAAAACAAAACGGAGTTTGCTTACAATCATATTGTTTACGCCAGTTTTAGCAAGTATAGAAAAGTAGATCACTATGTAAATCAGGGTGTTCTGATTCGTCACCGGAATGATATTCTGGTTCTTATGAATTACGAACGAAGAACAGAAAGGCACAAGTTACGTGTTTCGGTTCTTTACGACAAAGCACTATATAAACGTGTATGGAAAGATCGATGGGACCCATATGACAACGAACCAATTAGAGAAACTGGCAAATTGTTTTACCTTCTTCGCAGAGTTGTTAACAGTGACCAATCCAGGATAGAAGAAACAAGACGACTGCTTCGAAAGCACAAACGTGCGATTATATTTTACAACTTCACTTACGAACTAAATGCGCTTAGAGCGCTAGCACATGAAGAAGGGCTGCCAATTGGCGAATGGAATGGCGAAGTTCATTCTGAGGTTCCTACTGGAGATCGATGGGCGTACCTGGTTCAGTACACCGCCGGAGCAGAAGGTTGGAACTGTATAACTACAGACACGATGATATTCTTCTCACAGAGTTACAGCTATCGCATGACAGAGCAAGCGGCTGGACGAATAGATAGGATGAATACAAAGTATAAAGACTTGTACTATTACTATCTGAAATCTCCAGCGCCCATCGACCTTGCAATATCGAGGGCGTTAGCACAGAAGAAGGATTTCAATCAAAAGAGTTTTTTGAAGAGTTAGGTTTGAGCTGGCCCATGATCGATTTCATGGGCTTTCTTTTTTATCGCGCAGAAATCACCGGGTATAATAGAGAGGAAGAGAAAATATCTCGTTTTTAGAGATGCTTTTTCTCTTTTTTTTGTGCGTTTTTAGGAGGCGTCATGTTAGAAAGCAAATTTCAATCTCGCCTTATTAGAGAGATCGAAGAACGACTACCCGGGAGCATCGTATTAAAAAACGACCCCACTTATATTCAGGGCATTCCCGATTTGATTGTTTTATACAAAGACAAATGGGCTGCCTTAGAAATTAAGAAAAGCGCGAGTGCGGCTTATAGACCTAACCAAGAATACTATGTGGAGAAAATGAACAACATGTCATTCTCTGCGTTTGTGTTCCCAGAAAACAAGGAGGACGTACTCAATGCAATGGAACAAGCACTACAACATCGCTGAAGGCTCACATGCCTTTCTTGGAGCTAGCAACTATTCTTGGCTTAACTATGATCCTGAAAAGTTAGCCACTGTCTATAAGAATAGGCTTGCCACTTTAAGGGGCACCGAGCTGCATGACTTCGCATGCCATGCAATCAAGCTTGGACAGAAATTACCGAAATCCAAAAAGACGATTTGCATGTATGTGAATGATGCGATCGGTTTCAAGATGCAGCCTGAACAGCTGCTTTATTATTCTCCAAACTGTTTTGGAACTGCCGATGCTATAGCATTCAAAAATGGTTTCTTGAGAATTCACGATCTTAAAACCGGTGCCATTCCAGCGTCTTTGCATCAGCTTGAGATCTATGCATCTCTGTTCTGTCTTGAATATGATGTCAAGCCAGGTGAGATAGAAACCGAACTCCGGATCTATCAGAACGATGATATTTTGATCGGCAAGCCGACGGCAGAAGACATTCTTCCGATCATGGATAAGATTATAACTTTCGACAAAATCATTGAACAGATAAAGGAGCAGAACGATGGCATTTAACGATGACGTAAAAGCGAACAGCTCTTTGCTCGATGATAGTTGGAGACAGTTCATCCCTGATTCGGAAAGTGATATTTCTCACTACGGTACCCCCAGGCACTCAGGACGATACCCCTGGGGCAGCGGCAAGAACCCCCAGCGAAATAGGAGTTTCTATTCTAGAGTAGAAGAGCTTAGAAAGCAGGGTCTTAGCGATACTGAAATCGCAAAAGGCTTTGGCATTTCTACAACCAAGTTCAGAGCACAGATGTCGAATGCTCGTGCCGAGGTTAGAGCAGATCAGGTTTCGAGAGTTCGTGAACTCAAAGAACACGGATACTCAAATGTTGAGATTGGCCGACGCCTTGGTGTAAATGAGTCAACAGTTAGATCGCTTCTGAACGAACATATCGAAACGAGGCAGAATCTTAATAGAGAAACCGCTGAGGTTATTAAGAAATTCGTTGACGAGAATCGTTATGTTGACATCGGTGCCGGCACGGAACTGAATCTTGGAGTAACCGACAACAGAAAGAAGAACGCCGTTGCCCTTCTTGAAGAAGATGGTTATAAAGTGCAGTATGTGCTTGTTGATCAGATGGGCACAAATCACAAAACAACAATTCAGGTACTCACACCTGAGGACGTTAGCTACAACGAACTTAAAGAGCACAAATATGATATTCGTGCTCTTGGCGAACAGAAAATCCAGATGCCAGATGGCTCTATCAGACCTGGTTCTCTGGACCCTGTTAGCATTGACTCTAGGCGCATTAAGATTCGTTACAACGAAGAAGGCGGACTTGAGAAAGATGGTACTATTGAGCTTCGTCGAGGTGTAGATGATATTTCACTTGGCAAAGCGCAGTACGTGCAGGCTCGAATTGCCGTAGATGGCCAGTATTATATGAAAGGCATGGCCTTCTATGGGGACGACAAGGACTTTCCTCCTGGCGTGGACATCATTTACAACACTAATAAACATGTTGGAGCACCCAATGACAAAGTCTTTAAGAAAATGAAAGACGACCCGGACAATCCGTTCGGCGCTTCTATTAAAGACGAAAAATCTCTTATTAGAGCGCAGCGCTTCTACAAGGACAAAGATGGAAATCTTAAACAGTCGGCCATCAATGTTGTTAATGAAGAAGGCGATTGGGGCGAATGGTCTAAAAGCTTGGCCTCGCAGTTCTTGTCAAAACAGAACGTCTCCCTTGCGAAGCGTCAGCTTGATCTGGCCTACGCCGAGAAAAAAGCAGAGTTTGATGAGATCTGTGCCTTGACAAATCCGACTGTAAAAAAGAAACTTTTGGAATCATTCTCTGATGATTGCGACGCTTCAGCCGTGCATCTTAAAGCGGCAGCACTTCCTAGACAGGCATCGCATGTTATCTTGCCCTTCAATGATCTGAAAGACAACGAAATCTACGCCCCCAACTACAATGAGGGCGAGAGGGTTGTACTTATAAGATACCCCCATGGCGGAACATTCGAAATCCCCGAGCTGACTGTTAGAAACAGAGGAACCCAGGCTAGTAAAGTTATCGGCAATGCGATTGATGCTGTCGGCATTAACAAAAACGTTGCCGACAAACTTTCAGGAGCAGATTTCGATGGTGATACTGCACTGGTCATTCCTGTTAACAGCCGGGTCAAGATCAAAACTTCCAAAACCTTAAAAGGTTTGGAAGGATTCGATCCGAAAGAAGCATACCCCTACAAGGAGGGTATGAAAATTATGACCCCCGACATGAAACAGAAGCAGATGGGAATGACAACCAACCTTATCACAGACATGACACTCAAAGGAGCCACTCCGGACGAGCTTGCCAGAGCTGTTAGACACTCGATGGTTGTTATCGATGCAGAAAAGCACAAACTTAACTACAAGCAGAGCGAAATTGACAATGGAATCGCCCAGCTTAAAGACAAATACCAGAACAATGGGGATGGAAAGCATGGCGTATCCACCCTTATCTCCCGAGCTAAGTCCCCCGAGATGGTGAATGCTAGAAAAGATTACAATCTTACTGCTAAATCTGTTGATGAACAGGGTAAGAAGATCTACACAGAGACCGGGGAGTCTTGGACAACAACAGATAAGAGGGGTAATACCAAGGTACACGTCCGTAAGCAGGAGAGTACCCGTATGGCAGAGGCAGAAGACGCTTTCACGCTGACTTCGGGCGGCAGCAGAGCGAACCCCGGTACCCAGATGGAGGCAGTTTACGCCGATTATGCCAACAAGATGAAAGCTCTTGGCAACTCTGCTAGAAAAGAGTTTGTTGCAACACCTTCACTTAAGTACGATCCCGAAGCAAAGAAGACTTATATGACTGAAGTTAAGAGCCTGAACGACAAACTTAACATTGCTTTGAAGAATGCACCGAAAGAAAGGCAGGCGCAGCTCTTAGCAAATCAGATTTTCGAAGCAAAGAAACAGGCAGACCCGTCTATGGACAAGGACCACATCAAGAAAGCTAAGGGGCAAGCCCTTACCACAGCCAGGGCCCGTATAGGGGCAGGGAAGCAGCGTGTAGAAATAACCCCCTCCGAATGGGAAGCTATTCAGAAAGGGGCCATTTCTGACAGTAAGCTCAAATCTATTCTTAATAACGCAGATCTGGACAAGGTTAAGAAGTATGCTACGCCTAAAGCCACTTCTATTGTTAGTAATGCTAATAGAACTAGAGCTAAGGCCATGGCTGCTTCTGGTAATTACACAACTAAAGAGATTGCTGATGCACTTGGTGTGTCTACATCCACCGTCAATAAGATCGTTAATGACGCAGCTTAATGGTTAAGTGTTCGTTACAGTTGATGAAAGCAATTCAAGCGAAAGGAAAGCATTTAAATGGCTTGCATGTTAACAACAATTGACAATCCTTTTAATCCATTCACGCATTTTGATGAATGGTATGCGTTCGACACGCAAATGGGATACAATTCATGCGCTTATCTTGATCGAATTGCTTCGATTTCGCTTGAATTGCCAACTGAGGAGGCATCAAACGATATTGAAGCCGCGATCGATGAAATCATTAAGTATGATTTCAGGGGAATTTATGTAAAAGTAAGCGACGAAACGAAAGAAAAAGAGAAAGAATAATGGCGCAGATGCACTGTGCCTGTCTTTAATGGCATAGGGGGAGGGGTCCCGCGAAAGACCCACCCCCTCGTCAT
>Ga0326514_10001259_pt1 | contig 16652 bp, 27 predicted proteins | sample 3_2548_0518_D_FD_203653 | JGI IMG/M metagenome (GOLD analysis project Ga0326514, IMG submission 203653) | Bovine rumen microbial communities from UC Davis, California, United States - 3_2548_0518 | ecosystem: Host-associated > Mammals > Digestive system > Stomach > Rumen | place: USA...
GACTGGATAAAAGAGCAGCTGCAAAAAGGAATCCCGAAGGCGCAGATTGCAAGAATTTTGAAAATCGACAGGACGACACTATGGCGACGTATGAAGACTTGGTGAAAACCGCCAATCAATGCGGTCTGAAAATAATCAGCGATGATTTCTGTGCGAAGCTGCTCGCATGGCTCATGTATTGCGGAAACTCCGAAGCCGTGGTTTATAACGAGAAACTCAGGATTGACATAATGGAGGCTCAAAGGAGATTGAATTGCTATGGCGGAGAAATCCCTAATCAGAAATTAGTGGAAAAACTCCAAAAATATTCCTCTGATTTTGGGGACTGGAACTTTCGTGAAGAGCCTTCTTGGGTTTCTGAAATAAAGATTAGATACGATTTATGAAAAAAAAATGGGGGGTAAATGATTGAATATGTGATGAAATGCGAAAGGGCGGACAATGAAATCAAATTGACACTTCCGACAAACGAGGGAGCAAAAGAGAAGATTTTGCAAGAACTTGAAAAGATTGAAAAGGCGGGCGGTTTCGCACTTGTTACCATGCAAAAACCGAAAAAGCCGAGAACGGTAGGTGCTGACAGTCAAAATCATCACCTGAACGCCCATGTCATGCAGATATGTCAAGAAACGGGTAACGACTATGACAGCGTAAAAAACGCAGTGAAAGAGACTGCCGTGCAATATCTCGGCTATCCTTATAAGCAGATAGGGCGGAGAATTGTTCCGTTGCGAGAGCGTGATTCTTCAATCGAAGAATGTTCAAAACTTATCGAGGCGGTTCATATTCTTGCGGGTGAGTTGGGGATAGTTTTAAAAGAATGTTGATAGGGGGGGTTAACATGAACGAATTGACAACAGAAAAAACAATGACAGTTAGAGAAGTTGCGGAAGCGTTGGGGGTATCAACGGATACAATCAAAAATTGCATTAGGCGGATAATGCCTAACAGAATGGCAAACGGAAAAACGACTTATTTAACCGAAGTCGAAGTGGCAACAATTTCAAAGGAATTGAAAAATAATGATAAAGTCATAGAGCAATTAACCTATGAAGCAGGCTCACAGGTTAAAAACACGACAACAGACCTCGAAATCCTCAATAATGCAATGGTCGCATTGGCGGATTTAAAAAGACTGTATAACAGAAAAGAAGCCGAATATAAAGCGACAATCGAAACGCAACGGATGAAGATAGCCGAGGACGCTCCGAAAGTGGACTTCTACGACCGAGTAACAGAATCGTCCGACTGTATCGACATCGGACAATGTGCGAAGGTTCTCAATGTCCACGGAATCGGTAGAAACAAGCTATTTGAAATCTTGAGAAACAAAAAGATTCTGAACGAAAGAAATCAACCGTATCAAAAATATGTGGATTGTGGATATTTTCGGATAATCGAAACGTCCTTCAATCTTCCTGACGGAACGCAGAAAATCAATCTTAAAACTGTCGTTTTTCAAAAAGGCTTGGATTTTATCCGCAAGATGATAGAGGTTGCGGAATGACGGAAGCGGAAGAGAGACAGAGACGCTATGCGCTTGCGATAAGCGGCGGAGTGTGCGAGGTATGCGGGAAGCCGCTGATTGACGGACAGGTGCAGGGAGCGCATAGGATAGGCAACACGGAGGCGAACCGGCGGAAGTTCGGGGCGTTCGTGATAGACCACCGCTACAACATTGGCTATGTGTGTTCGCTGGGGTGCAACGGGAAGCTGGATATCTCGTACAACCCTCGTGAGTGCCTGAGATTATGCAAAAAAATCTACGATATGGAGAGCGAAAGATGAAGCTGAGAAACAGGACATTGACGAGGAAGGAAGGCGAGGGTCGAGGAAGGAAGCTGAAGAATATAGAAGACTGTAAGACGACGATTTCTTTTTCACTGTACCCGAAAAATTTGGAAAAAATTGAGCTTGAGTGCAGCCGGCGCGACATCTCTAAATCCAGCTTCCTCGAATCCCTGATTGTTGATTATTTCGAAAGGACGAAAGAAAAGATGCCGGAGAATTTGGAAGAAGGCGAAAAAAAACTATTGACAAAATAAAATAAAGTGATACACTAGAATCATCAGAGAGAGCGAAAACAAACAAAAGAGGTAAGACAAATGAGCATGAGAAAACCAGTTTTTGACGAGGAGAACGGAATCAAGACAGCGACGATTATGGGATATCTTCTTGCAAGAGACCCGCTTGCGGTCGGATTCGACTACCGCAAGGGAAAGCCGCTGAGGGTCGAGAGGTGGGCGGATTCTTCCGAGTCCGTGGAGATAATCGAGGACTTCGACCTGTCCATGTTCGGGCTTGACTATAAGGACGAGCGGCTGTCGAGGAATCTTTCGGCGATGGGCGGCGAGATATACGAGTACCTGACAAGGTTCGGGAAGTATGTTCGGAATCCGATTCACCACCTCACGAACTGGACGGGAAGCGAATCCTTCGACAAATTTCTGAAGGCGAAGGTTTAGCATAGTATTTACTTTTTGGCGGTTTTTCCGAGAGGTCGGCGCAAAAATCCAAGACCAACACGCAAGCCGATAAAAACCGCCGTTTTTTTTTGCATCCAGAATGAGAGGTTTTCCGGTGAAGAAAGAATATGTTGTGTGCGAGCGTTGCGGAAAACGTATCGCGATGAAAACGAAATCGAAACATGGATATAACGAAACGTTGTGGCTAAAAAGCGCGTGCGGAAAGAAAGACCCTGAGGGTGTGTATATCAGAGTCTGCAAGAAGTGTTTTGGGGACACATTGGCGAGGCGATAAGATGAGCGACTTTGATTCACTGTTTGACAGCGATTTTTGCATAGACAAGCCGATTCGCCTTATCGAGCTTTTCGGAGGAATCGGAAGTCAGGCTATGGCGTTGCGAGACATCGGAGCGGATTTCGAGCATTACAGGCTTGTCGAGTTCGACAAGTACGCAGTGGCGAGTTACAACGCAATTCACGGAACGAGCTTCGAGCCTACGGACATTCGGAACGTCCACGGCGGAGACCTCGGAATCGTGGACAAGGACGATTGGTGCTATCTGCTGACATATTCTTTCCCATGCACGGATTTGTCGGTGGCGGGAAAAATGGAGGGCATGAGCAAGGCTGATTGGGATAACGGAAAATCGACGAGAAGCGGACTTCTTTGGGATGTAGAGAGGATTCTGAAAGAACTTCCGAAAGAATGTCTCCCCGACATTCTCCTAATGGAGAATGTGCCGCAAGTCCACGCCGAGAAGAATCTTTCGGACTTCGAGTCATGGCAGAGTTTCCTTCGTGGGCGCGGCTACCAGAACTTCTACGCGGACTTGAACGCGAGGGATTACGGGATTCCGCAGAACAGGAACCGTTGTTTCATGGTGTCGATTCTGTCGGACGAGTATGTGGACTTCGAGTTTCCCGAAAAAATCGAGCTTGAGACCGTGATGAAAGACTACTTGGAGGAGTCGGTGGACGAGAAATACTACATCAACAGCGAAAAGGCGGAGAAGCTGATACAGCAGTTGGTGGATTCTGGAGTCCTCGGAGATTCTAAAAAAAAAATTCTGATAACAGAGAACAGAGAACAGAGAACAGAGAACAGAGAGAATTGCACACGATTGATTTGTGCGTCAAGCGGCCGAGAGAAATCACAGTCGCAAACGCAATTCTTGCAAGATACGACGCAGGAATCCAAAACATACAGTCAGCAAGCAGCGGTGTTGTTGAAGGGTATGATGAGCGAGAATTTTGAGCCGTTGGCGGAGTTTACCGATGTCGCTTGCACGATTATGGCGAGAGACTGGAAAGGACTTAGCAACTACGGGACAAACGGAGTGATTGAATGGAAGTCGGATTGGAGATAATCGGAAGGCTTGATGTGAGAAGAGAACAAGACCAACGAATTTATGGCGTGGGGGGGCTATCTCCTTGTCTTAGGGCTTTGAATAGCGAAGTGAAAATTATGGAAGAGTTGAAAGTTAGGGAAATTGGAAACCTCAATCCGACATTTGAAAGTCAAGGCAGGGTATACGACAAAATGGAGACTCCAAGATACCGAATCCGCAAGCTCACGCCGCGCGAATGTTGGCGGCTCATGGGCTACACGGACGAGGATTTCGACAGGGCGGCGAAAGTCAACAGCAACACGCAACTGTACAAAGAAGCCGGCAACGCAATCGTCAAGCAGGTGCTTATGGCGATATTCCGGCAACTGAAACCAAAAATGAGGGAGCAGAAATGATTGATTTGAACGAACTGAAAAAGAAAGGAGCAAACAATGTTCAATGAAAAAGTAAGAGTGAAAGCAGAAGCCTACGCAAAGAACAAAGTACCGAATTCAGGGTGGGACAATTTGAGAGATGAAATAAAGACCGCCTACATGGACGGTGCGCGTTACGGCTACGACATCGGCTACAGGGCGGCAATGACAAACGGCTACCTTGTCATAAAAGGCAGCGAAAAGGGATTCGACCTGAACGGATTGTGTAAAACCGCGCATGAATACGCAAAGCAGAGACAAGAAAACGGAGGCAAGATATCGCCGGAAACACAATCCATGTTGAAGCATTGCGCGACGGAAGTAGTCGAGGCAATGGAGGCGTTGGCGGAATACAGGTGTATGAAAGATTGTGGAGTAAAGGCAGATAAAAGTTACTTTGTCTCGGAACTCTCCGACATCATCTGCTGCTGCATGATTATCGCCGCGCATGAGAACATCGACATCAAGAAAGCGATTGAGGACTGTATCGAGAAGAACCGCAAACGGGCGGAAGGAAAAGGCGACAAGAAATGACCAAGTGCGAGCTTTGCGGAAAAGAGTTCATGAGGCACTCCCCGACACAGAAATTCTGTTGTAGGGAGTGCTATGAAGAATTTAAGTCGAGACAACGACCGCCCGGCAAGCGCAGATTCAGCGGCATAAGCTACAAGAACCCGGAGCAAAGACTGAACGAGCTAAGGGAAAAGTATAAAAACGGAGTTACAGAGGAAATCATGCGAGAATTTGCGGAAAATCTGAAAATTGGAGGTATTGGAATGACAGATGAAGAAATGGCAAAAGAATACGAAGAAAAAGCCGAATGTGTCGAAATAGGTAAGGACATAAATATCCCTATCAGGTGGCACGACTTGCGAAAAAATCCCGACGACCTGCCGGAACCGTCCGGCGAAATGCGAGCGCAAAGAAAGCCGGTGCTTGCCTACACAAAAAGCCTTGGCTGGACACAGGCAATAAGAAGACAGGTGGGAAAAAGGAAATTCGAGTGGGTGTGTTCCGACTACGACGGAAACACGCTCTTTTCCGACGATGAAGTCACGGCATGGACGGAACTTCCAGAGCCAGAACAGTAAGGAGAAAATAATGCGCTTTGAAGATACATCAGTATATAACATTTATAATGCGATTTTGGGGGCTAGGAATCCAAAAAATAGTTGGAATAAAAGTGATTCAGTTTTCAAAGGTTATAATGGAAAAATTGAAAACACAGAAATTGGTGAAAATGATTTGAAACTTGCACAGACATTGATAAAAGCAGGTTCAGAACACAGGAAGTTTATGCGTCAGATTTTCGTGAGCGTGGACATAACCGCTCCGCTTTTTTGGTGGAAGGAAGCTGACCAATACAAAGTCGGAACGGTGAGCGACTCATGCTCCACAATGCACAAGTTGGCAAGCACTCCGATAACGATAGAGTGCTTTGAAATGGATGACTTCAATGACTGTAAAGATGATAGTAATGTATATGTTTCTGCAATTTGGGCTGAAATAATAACAAGACTTGAAAAATTAAGGCAGAAATACAATGAAACAAAAGACAAACGCTATTGGAAAGAATTAATTAGATTGTTGCCTGAAAGTTGGTTGCAAAAAAGAACTGTAACTATGGATTATGAAAACTTGCTTGCAATGTGCAGTAAAGGGGCAAGGCGATTTCACAAACTTACAGAATGGAGTAAATCATTTATTGGATGGGCGAGGACATTGCCGTATGCTCAAGAATTGATTTTCCTCGATGAACTTTCAGAAAAAAGCGGTCGTTGACCGTTGAAAATATCGTTTTTTACTGCTGTTTTCGTAAAAAAATAGCGGAAAAGATTTTTCTGTAAAAAGACGGCAGCGGTTGCCGAGTCCTTCCGAAGGTTCGTTGGAAACGGAAGGGCTGAAAGCCGTAATTTGGAGGAAAGTATGAACGAAGAAAAAAACAAAACTGACATTCGGAGAAGCAATCGAAGCTCTTAAAAACGGAAAGAAAGTAGCACGTTCAGGATGGAACGGCAAAGGAATGTTCCTCACTTTGCAGGCAGGCTCAGAGGTTGACGGCTCTCTTATGCGTAACGAAAATGCAAAGAATTTCTATGGTGATGGCAAGGTGAAAATCTGTCCGCATATCGACATGAAAGCCGCAGACGGCTCATATGTTGTCGGTTGGCTTGCAAGCCAGACGGATATGCTTGCTGATGACTGGTGCATCGTCGAGTAGGAAGCAAGGCAAGAAAGCAAAATGCAGCAAGGTGTGAAAACCTTGCTGTGCTTTACTTGACAATTAAGCAGCTGAGGAACTTGAAATGACAGACGCTGAACGAATCAAGTGGATAATCGAAATGACGGAGATTTTTGGGAGGTCAGAAAATGAACTTTATAAAAGAACGGACAAAAGCACTCAATGAGAACACATTGGAAGCGTTCAAAAAATATTGCATTAAGGTCGGTGCTCCAACTTGCATGCTGACTTCAGAAGAAGCATGGCTTAGGGCTTGGAGAAAATGCCAATACAACGACCGTTCATGCTATCCAAAAATCAGGAAAGAAGCGAAAGAATGGCTTTTATCACATGGTTCAACGACAAAAATCTTTTGAATGGGGGGGGAGATAAAAATGGACATTGACGAGGAGCTTTTCAACCTGATACTGCAAATAGGCACTTACAACGGCACGGCTTGCTATGACAGCTACGAGGATATGCTGACGGACGAGAAATCAGGGCAAGGTGTGTCGCTCACCGCCGCAGAAGTTAGACGGCTTATTTTCACGGCTTATAAAATGGGTAAGGCGGAGAGAAACGACTAAATAAAAAAAATCAAGCAGAAAATATGCGAGGTAAAAGAAATGAATGACTACAAACCATTTAAGACGATTAAGGAATTGATTGAGACACATGACAGGCACTTTCGGGTGAAAAAGCGTCCCAACGGGTCGATGCCGCTGATATGGGTGATAGACAAGACACTTGCGCCGTCGACAATCCACTTGATAACAGGTTACTCCACATCGGACAATTCTATCGAGATTGATTCTGCATGGTATTCGGTTTCGGAGATAGTTGATTTGTTCACGTTCCTCGACAAAATGCCGTGCGGGATATCGCTCGGGAATCCGAACAGGGCTCAGAAGAAAATTCCATACAATGGATTTAGAAAAACAAATTTCGGAGGAAAGCGCTAAATCCGCATGAATGCGGTTGGGGCTTGCGAGTTGTGATAAGCCCCGTAATTTCGGAAATCGTGGTCAATGACAAGTAGACGAAGCCTAATGCTGATTACGCATTGGGTAGCGTGGACGATTTCGAGTTTGTTTTTTTTGATAGGGTGCAGAAGATTCGGTCGATGAACGAGCTGTATCATCTTGAGGATAAATCTTTCGTGAGCTTTTCGGGCGGCAAGGATTCGACGGTACTTTCGGAGCTGATTGATATTGCGCTGCCGGGCAACCAGATTCCGCGCGTATACATCGACACGGGGATCGACTACAAGATGATTCGCGAGTTCGTGCACAGGAAAGCAGAGACGGACGAGCGAATCAGGATAATCAGGCCGGCAAGGAACATCACGACGATGCTTGCGGACGTAGGCTATCCTTTTAAGAGCAAGGAGCACTCGCAGAAGGTCGCCATCTTCCAACGCGGAGGAAAGACGAAAACCGTGGCGGACTATCTCGGAGAGGGGAAAAAGGAAAATTTCCTCTGTCCTGAAAAATTGCGCTATAACTTCACGGCGGAATTCCCGCTCAAGGTGTCCGACAGGTGCTGCCACGAGCTGAAGAAGAAGCCGTGCGCGCAATGGCAGGAGGAGAACGGCCGGCCGATAACGATGACGGGGATAAGGCAAGAGGAGGGCGGGCTTCGGCAGAGCGTCAGAAGCTGCGCGATTTTTGCGGACGAGGGCGCGACTGTCCTCAAAAAATTCCACCCATTGCTGGTGGTGTCGGGCGAGTGGATAGATGAGTTTGTCCGCCGCTACGACGTGAGGCTGTGCGAGCTGTATTATCCGCCCTACAACTTCCGGCGGACGGGATGCAAGGGCTGCCCATATTCCGTCGACTTGCAGAGGCAGCTTGACATCATGTCGATGTACCTTCCGGCAGAGCGCAAGCAGTGCGAGCTGATATGGGGCAAGGTGTACGCGGAGTACAGGCGGATAGGCTACCGGCTGACCGACGAGCCGTCGGTATTTGACTAGGAGCAAAAAAATGTTGAAAAACAAAAAGTAAGGAGCTATAATTACAACCGCCTTACATCAAAAACCATAAAACTAATCTCCTTAAGAAGAATTGGCTCGGGAAGTTTTTCCCGAGTTTTTTTTTATTTTCGGGCGACTGAGCTGGCAGTGCGTTGCGACGAGCAGGTTTTTCAGGGGCGCCGAGGATTGACATTTCCGGCGGTTTGGTTTAGCTTGATTTTAGGTCTACTGCTGTTAGACTTTGCTCTTTGGCGGGTGGTGTATGGCTTGTTTGGTCAGCATTCCCCGCTTTTTTTTGTTGAGTTACTGTCAAAAATGGTGTATACTTTTTCATACGGATAAAAATTCCCACGGCTGAAAATTGCGTAAACAATGACTAAGCCGCATTTTTTACTTTTACGAGGTGCGACATGAAATCTTCGGAATTAATGACATTCAAAAATGATGTTCTGGGGACGTTTCGGGGCTTTATTGACAAAGATGGCGAGCCGTGGTTTTTAGCGGCGCAAGTGTGCAGATGTCTTGGTATCAAGAACAGTGCGGATGCAATCAATTCCCTGAAACAACGAATGGAAGTTGTCGGGGATTTTTATAAAAAGCGGGGTATAGGTTCAAACGATAGCCCAAATTTGGGGGTAAAGACAATCTCCCTGCAAGAGGGGAAAACTCACACCCAGCTTACAATCATTAATGAGCAGTGGCTTTACGAGCTGATTTTTGCGAGCCGGAAACAAACGGCAATCGTGTTCAGGGCATGGGTAACAGGGGAGGTCCTGCCCTCTTTGCGGAAACATGGCGAGTATCGTATGCAGGGGAAACTTATCCGAAAAAACCTCACCGATACTATAAAAGCTGAAATTTGCGACAAGACGGAAAACCAAAATATAAAGAAATTTGCCTACAGCACTTATTCCAGATTGATAAACAAGTCACTGGATTTGCCTCCAAAAGTTGACAGGAAGTCTTTAGGCGATGAAACCCTTGAAAAAATCGCAAAAAAAGAGAACCTTGTGCAGGCGTTGATTGCCGAAAATAAAAGCTACGAGGAGATAAAAGCAATCTTGCTTAAATAAAAAAGGGGTTTATATTAATCTTGTTAAGAAATAAAAATAACTCAAAGTAATGGGTTTTTAATGGGGTAAATCATGGCAAGAAGTTCAACATCGTTCAAACCGGGGTGGAAACCTCCCGCAGACAGAAGGTCAAGAAAAGGTTGCCCGAACATTGAAAAAGTCATAGAAAAGGTTTATGAACTCAGATTCAAGAAAGAGATTCAGCAGTCGAAAAAAGACGGAACTTTCAAGAGCGTTAAACTTTCTGCCATTGAGTTTTTAATCGGTGCGGACTTGGAGATTATTAACGATTCAGAGGTTGCCCCGCAAGTCAAGGCAAAAATCATAGCTGACTTACTCCCTTATCTTTTCAAGAAAGAATCAGAAAAAATCGAAGTCGATATGAACGCAAACGTGGATTGCTCAAAACTTTCAAGGGAAGAACTTTATAAAATGGTATTTGAGAATGACGGAACTGATGATACCGAAGCCGAGTAAAGAAGAATTTCTCAAAATGCCACAGGATAAGGCGGAAGCCTATATAAGACTTTATAAAATGCAGGTCGCCCCGAAACTTGAAATATTCAGAGAGACTGCACCATATAAATTGACTTTTGGCGGTCGTGGTTCATCAAAGTCATGGGGGGTCGCAAGCCTTCTCATGCAGAAACTTACGGAATCGACTAACCGCCTTGTCTGTTGCCGTGAGATACAGAACTCAATCGACGAATCGGCATACAGGCTTTTGGTTGATACGATTCAGCGGTTGGATTTGCAGGGGTGGGACATAAAAAAAGAATCGCTTGATAACGCAAACGGTTCACACGTTATTTTTCGGGGCTTGCGTGATTTACGCGCGGCACGCTCAATCAAGTCTTTGGAAGGGTATAACCTTTGCTGGCTAGAGGAAGCGCAGTCAATCTCCAAAGAATCGCTTGAACTGCTTTTGCCTACAATCCGAGCGAACGATGCGGAGATATGGGCTTGCTGGAATCCCGATAGTCCAGATGACCCGATTGAGAAGCTGAAAACAAGAAAAGGCGCGGTCTGCGTTGAGATGAACTGGAACGACAATCCGTGGTTCACTGAAAGAAGCCGTGCGGAAATGGAAGCCGACTATGCAGAGGACGCTGATAACGCCGAGCACGTTTGGGGCGGAAAGTACAGGAAGCAGGGCGACAACTGCATAATGAACCGCGTCTCAATCCGTGAGGCAATGGAAAGGGAAGCCGACAAGGAAGGCGCTTATGCTATCGGCGTGGACGTTGCGCGCTATGGCGGAGATTCCACAACAATGTTCAAGCGTAAGGGAATGCAGGTCGTTGAATACAAGGTCTATAAAAAATTGTCTTTGACGGAGCAGGCGGACAAGTTCGAGCTATTGGCTGACAGGGACAGAGACATTCATGCCTGTATTGACGGCGGCGGTGTGGGCGGCGGACTTGTGGATATTCTTAGGGAGCGGGGATATCATAATATCGAGGACGTGAACTTCGGCGAGAAAGCCGTTGACACTGACAAATTCGACACGGCAGCAAGCGAGATGTGGCTTACTTTCAGCTTGTCCGAGGCGGGAATCCCGAACGACTCACAGCTTATGACCGAGCTTTCTGACAGGCGGTATACGTTCAACAAGAAAGGGCAGAAATGCGTGGAGAGCAAAGACGAGTACAAGAAAAGGCACGGGGGAAAATCGCCTGACCTTGCGGACGGTCTTTTGCTGTGTTTCTACGAGCGGCATACGGTGATGCCGATGCTGTACTAATCAAGATTCTATTTTATTTTAATTAATAAGGAGATAAGCAGATGGAAATCATTCAGAGACCGGAAGAGGCGGAGGGCTGCCTGAGCTCGCTGAAAATCGGAGAAGAGGCGACGTTTGACTATAACCCGCGCTGGAGGGTGACGCGCGTCGTCGGCGGGCACATCTATTCGAGCGACTACGCAGGCTCTTGCTTCGTTCCTTTTGCCCAGCAGCCAATCGAGGAGCCGAAAGAGACGAAGAGGAAACTGCCGAAGGTCGTCACGAAATAATCTGAAAGAACTTTGCTTTTTATTTATTTTCTTATTGACAAAATAAAACACACGGGATAATATTAAATCATCAAGAGATTGATAAGGAGCAAAGAAATGACAGACAAAACAAGACCGACAATCACGAAGGCTGAAAGAAGAGCCTGCTTCCTCGAGGGAGCACAGGACGCGCGCTATCAGGCTTACGAGGCAATCGAGAACTGCGCCGACGACGGAACGTGCAATTTCGACATGTGCATCTTCCGCAAAGAGAAGTTCTTCACGGAAGCCGAGTATGCGGAGATTTTCGCCGACGCGGGACTGAGTATCCGCAAGTATGCGAGGGGGTGGTTCTGCGTCAACGAGTTCCACGGAATGGCGTGGAGGAACACTACGTTCCACAGGACTCTTGCGAGGGTGCTGAAAGAGAACGGCTATGAGACATCAATGCACTATCAGATTGACTAGCGCAAGGGGGGCGGCAGAAATACCGCTCCTTTTTGGAAATAAAGATAAACGACAAACAAAGAGGCAAAGCAAATGACAAAAGCAGAAGAACTTGAGAATGTAATCCTTGGGCAAATTGAGCTGCTGGGAGATGATTCGGTATTTGACGACAGCGAGAGGCTCGACAGACTTATTCGCCGCTCGGACGCGATGAGCGAGCTGTCCGAGAACTGGATAAAGATACAGCAGATGAAGGCTGATGAAAAGCGGCTGAGAATCGAAGCCGTCAGGGTCATGTACTCAGTTGCGTGCGGAGACAGGAACGAGGATAATTCCGTCAAGGAGTTTCTCGGAATCGGGAGCAAAGGGTCGGCGGAATGAAGCACTTTCGGAAGATATGGGACGCGGAGAAGAACGCGTTCCTCATGTCGCAGAAGGGCATGAACCGACGGGAAGCCTTCGCCAAGTTCTGCGAGAGACACCCGGACGCGGGAGTAACCTTTACTGCGTTCTGTAACCAGAGGTCAAGGATAGGGGCGAGCGACAAGGTATGTCGAAGCCGCCATAATCGGAAGCCGAGACCGCTGTACAGCGAGCAGACGAAGAAGGGATATGTCAGAATCAAGATTGCGCAGCCTTCGGTGTGGGTTTCGAAGGCAAAATGGGTCTACATGGAAACACACCCGTGGGAGGACTTCACGGAGAGGAGCAACTACATCTTCCTTGACGGCGACAACCGCAATTTCGCTCGCGACAACATCGCGAGGGTAGAGCTCAAGTACATGGGCATTTATAACAGGCTTGGAGGAACGATTCAAGGCGAGCCGGAAGCGAACAGGGTGCGAATCGCGCTCGCAAAGCTGAAGTACGCGGAATTTAATGTGAAGGAAAAAACGGGAAGGGCGTCCAGAACCAAAAGCGGCAGAGTAGACATCGAGAAGCGGAACGCGAGGGCACGACGGTACTACGCGAACCGGACGGAGGAGAAAAAGGAAGCCATGCGCGAGGAGCGGAGGGAGTATTTTGAACGGCTGAAGGCTGACCCCGTGGCTTACGCAAGGTACAAGGAAAAGCGCCGCATATACCAGAACGCGAGGAACGCGCGCCGAAGGGCATTGAGGAGGACGAAGGAAGAATGAAGGGGCGGAAGGAAAACGAGGTTCTGAGCGAGTGCCTGAAGTATCTGCAACTTTCGGGGCTGTTCGTATGGCGGAACAACACGGGGGCGGTCAAGGTCGGAAGCCGGTTCGTCCGGTTCGGCTTCGTCGGGAGCTCGGACATTCTCGGCATCACAAGGGACGGGCGTTTTCTTGCCGTGGAGTGCAAGCGCGAGAAGGGCGGCAGGCTGTCCGACGCGCAGAGGGACTTCCTCGGGCGGATAAGGGCGGACGGCGGAATCGCGCTGTGCGTGTCGTCGCTCGAGGATTTGAAGGAAAAATTAGAGGAGGCACAGAATGAAGGAAGAGATAGAGAGGATTCTCAGCATGCTTGACGCTATCATAATCGTAAGCAAGAGCATAAATACGACAGAGGGGAACGCAATCCACGTGCTCGGGATTGAGGTGAGCAACAGGATTTTGCGCATAACGGGCGGCGACGAAGATAAAAGGGAGTAGGAAATTCCTACACCGTCTTGAAAAAACAAAGAAATGTTATATAATAAAAACCGTCCGAAAGGTGCTCACGCATCCAGTAGGACGGTTTTTATTATCGTGAGGTTCTTTGTTATGAAATCAGAACAGCTAGTTAAATTCGAGAATCCGGTTTTCGGAGAGATTACAGGCTACATCGACGAGAAAGGCGAGCCGTGGTTTTTGGCGGGAAATGTCTGTAGGTGTCTGGGGATTAAAAACAGCAGCGACGCCATAAACAACATTATACAGGAACACAATGACCATCAGGACCATATAAAGGGGGTAGATATTATCTATACCCTTTTGCAGACAGAGGGAGGAAGGCAGAAAGTCTGCTGCATTAAAGAAAACATACTTTATGAGCTTGTTTTTAAGTCCAAAAAAGAAAAGGCTTTTGATTTCCGCCAGTGGGTTTTCCGTGAAGTTCTGCCTGCATTGCGGAAACACGGAGAATACCGAATGAACGGCAAACTAATCAGACGTTCATTGACCGACGCAATCAAAGAAGAAATCGTGGACAAGTCAGACAGCCCGAACGCGAAGTTCGCCTATTCCAATTTTTCGAAGCTCGTGAACAAATCGCTAGGGCTTGAACCGAAGTCAGACAGAAGCGGGCTTTCCGATGATATGCTTGAGAAGATTGCAAGACGCGAGAATCTTGTGCAGGCTTTGATTTCGGAGGGTAAGACTTACGGCGAAATCAAATGTATGCTTTTGGATAAAATAGCAAAATAGAATTTGACAAATTCCCCTTTATGTTGTATAGAAATTACAAACGATAAAGGGGAAGTACCCATGAACATAGCTGAAAGAATCAGTGCGAAAATCAAGAAGATGTGGAGCGCACCGCCGTCACTTGCGACGAGCCAGCTCCTCCAACTCTTTCACGAGAGCCCTCGGCTAGACGGAGCGCGAATAATCGCAAGCAAATGCGCGTCGGTCGAGCTGCTGCTGTACGACAGGGCGGAATACCGCAAGAACAAGAACAACGCGGAAATAATCGAATCACATGACATCTACAACCTGCTCGAGAATCCTTGCCCGACGTCCAGGGATTTAACCGGCTGGAACATCAGGTATTTTATTTTTGCCTGCTATGTCCTTGTCGGCGAGGCTTATCTGCTCAAGATTCGCGCGCCGAACGGGCGTGTAATCGCGCTCACTCCGATTGCGCCGTCATGGGTCGTGACATCTCCCTCGTCGGTCAACAGGCACTGGGAGATATACCCTTACGGCACGACGGGCGGAAGCTCTATAGTGGTGCCGCCTGAGGACGTCATCAGCTTCAAGGACATAGACTTGAGCGACCCATACAGCAGGGGGCGCGGCGTTGCCGAGGCAATCGGCGACGAGATACAGTCGGACGAGTACGCGGCAAAATACGCGAAGAACCTGTTTTACAACGACGCAACTCCGAGCGCAATCATCTACGCGCCACAGGGCAACAAGGAAACCGCGGAACAAATCAAGAAATCGTGGATGCAGAAAATGGCGGGATACCTGAAGGCGCATGAGCCTATGGTTTTGACAGGCGAGGGCTCAAGATTCGAGCCGATATCGCAGACCCCGCATGAAATGGACTTCGTGGAGTCGCGGAAGTTCCTCCGCGATTCCGCAAACCAGCAGTTCCATATTCCGCCCGAAATCATGGGAATCCTCGAAAATTCCAACCGTTCGACGATAGATTCCGCTTTCTATCTCCTGAACAAAAACGTCCTTGCGGACTATCTCCGTATGTACGAGCGCGTAATGAACACGCAGCTGCTTTGGGAGGATTTTGACAAAGAACGGCGGCTGATATTTGCCCATGAAAACACGGTCGAGGAAGATGTCGAGCAGAAGTTGAGGATTGCAAACGAAGGTCTTTCGAGGGGTGTTCTTACGCGCAACGAATGGCGCGTTGCGATGGGGTACGAGCCGGACGAGAAGAACGGCGACGTGTATCTTATGGGATTTTCAACGGTCGAACAGCCGCAGAATTACGAGCCTGTGGAACTTCCCGAAGAAGAGCCGGAAAAACCAACAGAAAATGAAGAGGTGACACTCCCAGAAGAAAGCCCCGAAAACAAGCCGGAAAATGAAAGCCACAATGAACTTTCAGAAGAAGAGTTCACAAAACTTTGTGAAGAATACGGCAAGAAATACAAAATCTTGAAATCTGACGCAGATAAAGAACGTCGTGCAAAAATCTGGAAAGCGTTCGATGTCCGTGCCAGAAGCATTGAGAACCCTTTCATTAAGTCGTTCTCTAAGGCATGGGAATATCAAAAAAAAGCCTGCCTTAAAACGATAAAAACTGCCGTTGAGGACGGAAAGGACGCAGAAACGGCAATCGAGAACCTTTACAATAAGGAAATGGATGAGGGATTGAAGCACGCAATGGCCCCGGCATTCCTTATTGGACTTGAAGAGGGCGCAAAGCACGGGACGGAGCTTTTAGGCAAGAAAGATTATAAGGCAATCTCTGAGACAGTCAGAAGAATGTTTAATCTTTGGATTGATTCAAAAGGCCTTAATATGTGCCAGGATATAAACAAGGCCACAAAGGCAAAGCTGAGAAAAGCACTCAGCGAGGCAATATGGGAAGGCGACTCGGTCGAGAACAAAGTCAAAGCCTTAACGGAAGCCTGTGAAGAAATGTTCGACAATGACAAGACTTGGCGGGCTGAGCTTATCGCTAGGACTGAATCTTGCTCAACGATAAATTACGGGGCGACGGCCCTATATCAGTCTGAGGGCGTGGAGCAGAAAGAATGGATTGCAACCCTAGATGATAGAACTAGAGACAGTCACCTTGCTATGGATGGCGTGGTGATTCCGATTACTGACAAATTCGAGGTTCCGGCAACTTCCCAAACCGAGGGCGGTTTCTTGGAATATCCGGGCGACCCGTCAGCAGATGCAAGCGAAATTTGTAACTGCCGCTGTACTGTCGGGGCGTTCGTAATATTTTAACCAATTAAGGAGAGAAAATAAAATGAAAACAATGCTTGATAAATGTGCGGTCGCTGGCGACATCACGCAGGCAATCGACAGAAGGGGCGCGTGGAGCTGCGCAATCACCGTAATCGGCGGAACTGAAT
>Ga0326514_10001260_pt1 | contig 16651 bp, 13 predicted proteins | sample 3_2548_0518_D_FD_203653 | JGI IMG/M metagenome (GOLD analysis project Ga0326514, IMG submission 203653) | Bovine rumen microbial communities from UC Davis, California, United States - 3_2548_0518 | ecosystem: Host-associated > Mammals > Digestive system > Stomach > Rumen | place: USA...
CTATTTTTCCCAAATTACTATCTACACCATAATTTCTCATGAGTTCTGTCGCAATTGCTATTGAACTACTTCCTGATATTGGTCTTAATATTGCTAATGGCATTAACTCACTAGGAAAATGTATTATATTTAAAATAGGACTCACAATATAATTTATTAAATCAAAAATACCAGAACTTTTTAATGCTCCAATTGCAACAAATAATCCTATTAATGTAGGAAATATATTAAATGTTATTTTTATTCCCTCTTTTGCACCATCTAAAAAAATATCAAATACATTTTTTCTTTCTTTCATACCATAAATTACTATAATTAAAATAATCATTGGCATTGCTATATTTGATATAAAAAATATAAATTTCACTTTTTATCGACTCCCTTTTTTATTCAAATTTTAAATTTATTTAGTCACCTTAATAAGAATTTTTGTTGCAATTATTCCGAGCAATTGCGGCAAGTATTGTTGCAATCCAAACAGGAAATACTATTAAAGTAGAATTTTCTGATCCCAAAGAGTTTCTAATTGCTATTACTGTAGTAGGTATTATTTGTATAGATGCAGTATTTATTACAATGAACATCATCATTGAATCGCTCAATCTTTCTTTATTTACATTTTCTTTATCCATCGATTCCATTGTTTTTATCCCTAATGGTGTTGCTGCATTTCCTAATCCTAAAATATTAGCAATCATATTCATAGATATTTCCTTTTGTATTCTTTTATTGTTTTTTAATTCTGGAAATAAAAATCTTATAATTGGTTTTAAAACTTTACTTAGAGTATCTATAATTTTTGTATTCTCAGCAATTTTTATAATGCCATTCCACAAACACATTGTTCCTAGTAAATTTATAGTTAAATTTATTACATTTTGAGTGCTTTCGAATATAGATGAGTTTAATTTTTCAATATTTCCAGAAAAAATCGCAAAACAAAATGATATTACAATAAAAAAGGGCCAAACTATATTTAACAATATATATCACCTATAAAATTTTATTCATAATTTGTATTTTTTATTACAATATAATTGACCTTAAGTTTCATTTATGATATATTAGTCGTGTAAATATAAAGGATTGTCAAAATTATAACTTTTAAGGAGGGTTTAGATCATGAAATCAACAGGAATAATAAGAAGAATGGATGAACTAGGAAGAGTTGTTATACCTATAGAAATAAGAAATCAATTTAATATAGCTGAGAAAGATCCAATGGAAATATATGTAGATGGTTCTTCAATTGTATTAAAAAAGTTTGAACCTAATTGTATTTTTTGTGGAAATACAAAAAATTTGCTAGAATTTAATGATAAATTGATTTGCGAAAAATGTTCAAAAAAAATTGGTGAATTAAAAAATGAAGAATAAAGAAAAGGATTTGAAGTTTATATTATTTTAAACCTCAAATCCTTTTTATTTATCTTCCTATACTAAATGACATTATAAAATCATTATTTTCTTTTAATTTCATATTTATATTCATATTTTTTCTCATAGAATCTTTATTTTTATGAGTCACTGTTAGATTGAATATTTGTACTTCTCCTTCGTTACTATAATTTTCTCCATCAATTTCATTAATATCATATAGATTATTTTTTATATAATCCTCTAGTTTCTGTAAATTATCAAAATTATTTTGTTTAAAAGTACCATCTAAATGATCGTAAACATAACCATAATCTTTTCTATTTATTGCTTGAAAAACATTTTGTATATTCATTTTTGCTTTATTTTTATTGTCAGCTTTATTATAGCTTTCTTTAAATTCATTTAGCGTTATTGTATATGTATCTAGCAATAATGTAAAATCTACAGTTTTGGACTTTTTAAATACTAAATAATTATCATTAGTATCTTGACAAATATATAGTGTTGAACCTTTTTCTGTCGTGGCTTTATATTTAGAGTTTACAGATGAACGAATATTGTCATAATCATTTTGTAACCATTCTTTAAAATTTTCCTTATCTCCATTAAATCTCTTTTCTCTATATTCATCATCTAACATTTCATATGCAAAGTCTGCATCAAATAATAATATCTTTTTGCTTTTATTAAAATATTCTTCACATATCTCTTCTTCATCTACCATTTCATATGTATATATATTTTGATTGTTTTTCTCTATTTCTTCTATATCTTCTTCTATTTCGTCTCCTAATTGCAATTTATCATATTCATGTTTTTCTAGATATTCTTGAGGATATATGCAAAATGTTTTATTATAGCTATCTATAATAACACCTATGCTATATTTCTCAGATTTTTCGTTCATAAGATCGACATTAATTCCTTTTACTAAATATGTCCACACATTAGTTGAATTTTGAAAACGATATATTTTTTCTATAATTGGTTCATATTTATTTTCCATGTTAAATTTTTCTTTTATATCCTGCTTGTTAATTTTAAATTCCTTAATGTAATCTCCACTTAACATATTATAGAGTTTATCTAAAGCCTCTTCTTGCATTTTTTTAGCATATTCTTCTCTTTCTTCTATGGATGGCTTTGTTTTTCTGTTTCCACTTGGTACGTTTTCTGAATTAACATTTAAATCTTTACATTTTGTATAATAACTCTCAATTATATTTTTTACTGCAAAATACACATTAGTATCATTAAATTCTTGTAATGTTTCTTTAAATTCATATTTATCATCATTTTCAATTTTGTATTCTTTTCCTATATTGGGTTTGACATCTTCTTTTTTTATAGCAACTAAGAATATTATTATTCCTATTATTAAAACCAATACTATTCCTATTATTAATTTAATAAATTTATGACCTTTCATAAAGACCTCCTTTTTCTTAATGTATAACTAATTATTAAAAAGAATATCTTTTTAATGTGACTATGAATTAAAATCATTTAATACAACAGTATATTTCATTGCAGCTGTTATATTAAATATAAATGTCTTATCATTTGAATCTACACATGTATACGTTCTATTTATTCCATTCCTTTTTATTGAGTATCTATTAAATGTAATATTTTTTATTTCTTCTTTGTGCTTACTAATATATTCGCTAAATTGTGAGTAATTAGAAAAATTGTTTTCTTTAAAGTCCTTATCTAGTATATCATATACACGATTTGGATTACTTAAAATTTTCTCTTTTAAATCTTCTAAATATGCTTCTGCAATTCCTTCTTCTTTTATCGCTACAGGAGTATAAACATTATATTTATTTTTTTCAATTTCTTTTTCTTTTCCTGTCCTACCATTTATAACTGTTTTTAGTATTTTTTCATATTCACTCTTATTTAGTGGAACAATTGAGAATGTATTGTTTTTAGTATCTTGATTTAGTTCAGTGTACTTCTCATTATTATCAATATAGTATTTTATATAAAATTGATGGTACTCTACTCCATTTAATGCATATATATCTTCAATATATAAGGTATCTAACTGTTCTATATCAGTATCTGGTATATTTATAGTATTGTTATCTGTCTTATTATCTTCTATATATTGTTTATCTATTATTGCTGTTATTGCCTTTGAATTGTCTTTACTGCAATACTCTAAATATTTTTTTAATGAATTCTTAACTGTTAAATATACAGTTTCATATTGTATAAGCTCAGGCTTATTTCCATTAACAACTGAAGCGGGATTATTTACTGAGTTTATATATGATTGTTCCTGTTTTGCTAATTTGCTCTTTTCATCGTTTTTTTCATTATTTAAGTTTAGTAATATAATTGTAATAAAAATTGCTGCTATAAAGAATACTATTATAACACAAATTAATATTTTATTTAATCTTTTCAATTTTTACCTCTTACATATGTTTATAATAGTTTTATAAACATATTCTTTCTTTAATCATTTTTAAAATATTTCACTTGATAAAAAATATCCATAAATATATGAATTATTAAGATCATAGTAATGTTCACCTACTATACCACCGTAAAGTATTACCTTCGATTGTATGAACTTGAACACCATCTGATTCTATAACCATTCCTGTATGCTTAAGGTTACCTTCTGGACCATAAAGAATTATGTCACCACATTGAGGTATATATCCTTCTTCCTTTTTCTTAAATTTACCTTGACTAGCATATTCTAATGCTGCTCTAGTACTTACCATATCACCATCATATAGCATACTTGCATCATATCCTTCATGAGCAAAACAGTGCTTAACATACCAAGCGCACCAAGCAAAATCAACTCCCATATCGCTTCCTGTTTTTCCCATGTTTGACTGTGCATAATCAATTACTGCAGCAAGTTTTCCACTACCTTTTTTTGCCTTTTTATAATTCCTTTTATCTAAAATAAGTCCTTCACTTTCACGTGCATAATATCCTTCAGAGAAAGCTCTCCAAATTGATTCTGCTCTTTCTGTTGAATATGCACTTCCACTAGCCTCTAAACCATATTTAAATGCCTTACCATTTTTAAAAGTTGATTTAAACTCCTCTATTTTGCCATCTTTATAAAGCTGATACGCATCTCTAAATCCATCTATGTTTCCACACTGATACATTATTATCGTTAGTGCATTTATTTGATCTTCACTTAAATTTAGATCTTTAACTTCTCTTTCTACTTGCTGTTTAAATTTATCTACAATTTTTTCAAAAGCTCTTTCTAATTGTTCAGGTGTTAATTCCGTAAACTCTACACCAGCTTTATTATATTTTCTTAAAACCAAATCTTCAGTAATATTTTTGTTAAATTGATTAAGTGTTTCTATATTTTCTGAATGTGGTGATCCATCTGCATAAACTAGTACAACACCATATGTTATAAGGTATACCGAACCTCCAGCATCATCTGGACACATTTCTGTTAAATAACGATTATTTTTTACATATTGGCTTGTTGGCGATATTCCTGCATAATATCTATATAAATCATCATTTTCCCAAATTCTTATATAATCATACAATATATCTCCTGTTCCAAAGTTTTGTAAAGAGAACAATGCTTTTTTAAAGTCTGTAACACCATAATCTATTCCTGTAATTTTATGCATAATATATCTCATAGGATCTTCCAAATTTGCAGTTTTATCATTATCTGCTAAAATTTGAAAGAACATTTCAGGTGCTGAAATAAGACTATTTACTGGTGCTGTTTTTCCTTGTAAAGCACTATGATAATATACTGGTTTTTTTTCTTCTCCTGAGCCTGTAACTAATAATTTTATAAACTCATCTGTATTGTCAACAGCGTCTCCTACGTTATTAACGTTATATATCTTTTCAGATACATATACTGCTGTTCTTTCCTGAACATCCTCTCCAGTCATTTTCAGTCTTTTTGGTAAATATTCATAAGAATTTTTATCTATCATCCAATCAGCATTCATCTCTTTATATGCATCTATAGCATTTTTCATATTAGTTATTTTAAATCTTTCACTTGTATCTCTTGGTAGTATTTGTTCGCCTGGTGCATAACGACTGTAATCTTGATGTAATACTGTTTCAATATATTTTTTTCTTATGTCTTCTTCACTATATCTTTTTGCAAAATCTACCATATCATCTTTATCATACATAACTTCTAATTTATTTTTAAAATATTCTATTGATGACCCATTTTTTCCTATATCAATATTATATTTTTCTATAAATTCTCTAAAATTTGGTTCATTTTCATATATCTTACTTAAACTATCATATTCTGGAACTACCCAATTTAATATATTCATAGGATCAAGGTCATTTACAGCCGGATTTCTTTGTATAGATTCATCAAGTTTTGCTTCTTTTTTCTCTATTTGATAAGCAGTCGTTTTTTTAACAAACCACGACTCTCCTTTTTCTACTTGTATTTGTGAAGTATATTGAGTTGTTATTGTGTTTTTTCTTATTTCATGTATATGTGGTTCTCCAGAGCTAAAAGATTGATTATGGTCATTAATATGAAATTCATCATATACATATTCGTTTTCTCTGTTATAATCATATTTATAAAATTCTTTTTTTCTCGTCTCATAAACTGTTGGTCCTATCTGTTGATCTTCAAGTTTGTCATTTAAATCACTACGGTGTTGAGATTGATGAACACCCGACCCCCATAAACCAGCATTCATTAATTTAATTTTAGCTCCAGCGGTGAATTCTACATCGTGAGTTCTATTATATGCTTTTGTATACCTTTGTTCTGTTGTTTTTGAGTCATCTAATATATTAATTTTTATATCTGTTTTATCAGTTACTAAGGCTGCAACAGCTAGTCCATACTCTGTACAATTAGTAAAAGATGTTAACTGAGCAAGAAATTCATATGGCATTGTATATATTGCAATTTCACTCTTATATGGAAGTTTGTTTAAAGACCTTGTTTCTTCTATTGGTTGTGTAGGAGATCTTTTATTAAAAGTTTCCCAATCAAAGTCATCTTCATTTATATCTTGATGCAAATTAACCTCTGTTTCAGTTGGTTTTAATTCATCTTCACCTTCAATTACTTTTTCAGTTTCTATTTCAGGAATAACTATGCTACCAGATTTATCTAATGCATATTTACCCTTTACATCATCAAAACTAATATTATCTTCCTTCTTTTCATATTTTTCTAAAGTTGCCATATCAGTTAATTGCAGCTTACCACTAGCAAATTCTGGTCTATATAATTTAACACAACCTGTTGCTTCAATGTAATCCTTCCCATTTTCACTTTTTAAATATTTTCCCATACCAATTCTATTAATTGTTTGCTTTTCTTCTGGTGTTACTTCAATTTTTATTTTTACATCATCTGGATATTGAGTTGCATACTCAGCTAACAAAAATATTTTTATACATTCATCAGTTAGACCTGCTGATTCCGTATTAATAGATTGCCCTTTTAATGATTCCTTTAATTCCTTATATTTATCCTTATCTATCTCTATTGTTATTTTTCCATCAACAGGATCGCTCCAAGATCTCGTTATACTACTACTGATAGCAGAAATAAAATCATTTACTGCATCGGTAATTCCTTCAATAATTGCCATAAACCCCCCTGCAATTACACTAATAATTATAACAGGAATTAATATACCAGCTATACCCATAATAAATGCATTTTTTTTAAATTTTTTGTTTTTCAATACTTTTACAGCATCTTTAGCAGCTCCCGCCCAATTACCTGTTTTATAATTTTTTACAGCACTAACAGCATCTTTTACACCTTTTTTTACATCTTGTGCATTTTCTACAGTTTGTTGTATCTTTTGTGGGGCATTTTTTTGTTGATTTTCAGCCATATTTCACCACCTCATTTACAATTCTACGTTTATTGTTGTTTTATTTACTTCATTATTTTTGTCTAACATATACTTCCCTGTATCCAGTATAATATCAGAAAATATTATTTTTTTTACCATTCTATTATTGTTATAACCTTTACTGACTTTAATTTTAATTAATTTAGTATTTTTAATAGGTACCGTTACATCATATTTTGATAGTTCATTTGTTAATGCTTGGTATTTTGTATTATTTTCACCTATCAATTGTATTCCATTTAATGTATTCAAGCTATCTAACATTATTTCGTTTTCTGAATTGTTTGTAGCATTCACTCCGTATACTTCTTTGTCTATATATATATCTTTATATTTTATATTAATTGTAATATTATGACTCGTTCTTTCTTTATTAATATTAACCCTAGCAACATAAGAATTTATATTTAATTTTAATTCATCATTATTTTTAACTATGGTTATATAGTCTTCTAATGAGTTTGAATTATTATTACCTGTTGCTAATAAATTTTCTGTAAATCTAACTTTATAAGTATATATATCACTATAAGTAATCCAACTTTGTATGTTATATTCTTTTTTATCTGTGAATATTTTTTTACAATAGTTATTATTAAAAGAATTAACATTGTTATATAGATTTTCTTTACATTCATCTGTTAATAAATCATAAGCTTTTTCTACTTCTCCATTATTACAATAATCAATAAACTGTTCTATTATTTCTGTATTTTCTTTTGCCGTGCTTTCTTTAATTGTAGTATTGGATAGTATTGTTTTGTTTGGTTGATATACACTTGATGTATTAGTGTTATTAATTGTATTTTTAACATTTTTGCTACTATTCTCTAAACTTTCTTTAGTAAATCCATTTAATACCTGAACAATCAATACTATCCCTGCAAAAGCACCTAATATTATTAAAATTGACTTTTTATTTTGTTTTATATGCCTTATTATATTATTTACATTATTCATACATTTTTTCCTTATTAATTATTTACTATTTATACCATGTAATATCTCGTATTAAAATATTATTAGATAATACATTAGGTGTTTTGATTGTTACCCTGATGACCTGTTTGTGGATTTCTTGGAGGTGGATTTGTTCCTGTATTTCCATTTGTTTGATGATTTTGTCTTTGACGACCTGTTTGTGAATTTCTTGGTGGTGGATTTGTTTCCGTATTTCCATTTGTATTTTGACTATTTGATTCTGATTGACTTGCATTTTGACTGCCTCTTTCTAATCCTTCTCTTTTAGTAAAGCCTTTAGATAATCTCATTACATTCATATGATTACGTGCTTTTTCTCTAGCCTCATGATCATCCATTGAACCTCCACTTTGTGCTTTTATTTCTCTAGCCAAATTAGTTTCCATCTTTTGAGATTTTTCATCATCCATAAGATGTTCATCCTTTACTCCTGAGGACATATTATAGGCAGCCATAATTTGATCATGCGTCATACCTGAACCGTTCATTCCTCTTTCAACATCCATTAATTTATTAACATCCTCAACTGAATAACCAGCTTTAATATACTCTTGTGCACCAGCATATTCATTTTTTCCAATTTCATTCCTTATCTGGCTGTCTGTCATATTTTTGAAGGCGTCATTATGTTTTCTAAGATACTGTAAATTATCTTTATCTCTTAAAAAATTGTCATATCTTTCCATAGCAGCTGCACCATCTTCTCCTAGTTTTTCCTTTCTATATGCAGTTCTAATTTTTCTTCCTGCTCCTGCTAATTTTGAATCAGAAAACTTTTCATTCTTTGGTAATATAGCATCTGTTGCTCTTCCAGATAAAGCATGCGCTGCTCCTACACCCATTCCAAGGTATTTTGCATCACCAGTAGCAGCATAAGCTATAGCACCAGCCGCTAACATTGGCATTGCAGTTGCAGCAAAAGCTGCTGTTCTTATTGCGCCTCTTCCGAACTTTTTAGCAGTATAAGTTGCTGCCTTATCTGCACCGTTTACTGCAGTGTTTAATAATGCTGCTGGTCTACTAATTCTTCTTTTATCTTGTGCCTGTGTTTGCGTTCCATTACTTGGAGTAGAATCTGCAGGTCCACGTGCCCCTTCTACCTCTCTTACTCCATCTGAATGTTGATTTAATGGTGGAATACTTTGTTCACTCTGTCCATTGTTTTGACCTGGATTTCCATTTTCACCTGTTCCTGGAACATCAGCAGTTCTTGGATTACTTTGACTTTCTCCTTGCGAACTACTTGCACTTGAGCTTGAAGCTGCACTTGAACTAGAATTAGCATAAACCTCCATTCCTTTTTGTCTAACTTTATTACTTTGTGAACCTCCATTGCCACCAGATTTTCCTGAATTTGAAGATCCACCACTTCCTCCGCTTCCACTTCTTAATCTACTATATCCACTTTGGATTAGATTCGCAGCCATCAATGATCCTCCTGGAGATGGTGGTGTTGATGCTTTATTTAAACCAAATATATCTTTAATTAGTTTTTCAGCTTTACTAATAAAAGCTAATGCAACAATTGCATATATAAAGTTAGTTTGAACTAGATTAGCTGCAGAACCAACTAAAGCAACATATAGCAATAAATGTATTGGTTGTAATAAAGCATTAAATAAATATTCTATAAACCATTTATTAAATGCTTGTGCTGTTCCATCTTTTACTTTATCAATTGGATATGTAAAGGCAATAAGTGGAGCAATCATAGTTAAAAAAGCCATATACATAAATCTTTTTAAATATCTAAATACAAAGATTACTGTAAGTATAATAAGTGCATAGTAAATTATTAAATATCCAAATGCCATTGCTCTATTTTCCAAATTCACATACACTCTTATCATTTCAGTTAAATTGCAAATTATTGCAGGCTCTCTACTACCATCATCATCAGTTTGTCCGCCTCCAATTTTGGCATAATGTTTTAATGAAAACGATTCTGGATCTTTACTTCCCGGTTTATATATGACATATTGTCCACTTTGTGTTCCTTTACCAATAATTTCTACAGCATTTTCAGTAATAAACATAATCGCCGCCATTATGTAATGTAAAACGAAAACTAAACAAATAGCAACAAGCCAGTTTATTATCATAGATTTATATTTTGCTCTCTCTTCTGAAATACTTGAAATTAATATTCTTATTCCAATATATATCAATACACAAAATAATGCTGCTGCTGCTATATTTCTAATTGTCACATACCATCCTGCTATTGTTCCTCGTATTTCTTCAAGCTTGCCAGCATAAGCTGTAGACCCAATATCAGAATCACCATTCATTTGCATCTTCATATCATTCGTTACTGGACTTCCCCATTGTTGTGCAGCTATATCAATTGAGCCGTCTGATTCAAAAGGCTTTAGGAAATTAGCCCTTAAGGCAATTATATTACCCTTAAAAATTTGTTCAGGTGTTACTAAAATGGTCGGCCAATCTATTACATCAAACCATTCCGCCCAATCTTTTTGTTGGTCAGTCCTCACTTCTGCCTTTGCATCCCCTGCGCCAACCCAAACTCCTGTGAAACAAACATTTAATAATCCCTCTACACTATCTGCTATTATAGAAAGTAAATTTTTTACAGGATCTACTATTATACCCACATCTAAAGCTAATGATTTGGTTGGCACTATAAAATTACACAGTATTGCAACTACTAAAACTAATATTACTTTTTTAGTTAAACTTTTATTTAAAAATCTCTGCATATTATCCTCCTAGTTCTGTCTTTCTTGTCTTTGAACTAATTTGTTTAAGTTTGTTTCAACAAATTCAAATTCCTTCTTCGTTGGTGTTATTTGTAAAATAGCAGTATCTTGTCCTACTTTTAGTAGTCCTTCACCTTTTCCGCATGTTACAAGGTAATTTGCCTCTCCTTCTGATAATTTAAATACTTCTGCTAAATATTGTATTTCTGATTTATCTTGTGCTAAAAATAATTTTGTATCTGATGATGTTAGTACTGCTTGAGCTTCTGCTTTTTCATAGAAGTCTTGGAATCTTTGTGAAATGATTGCTAGAGATACATTTCTTTTTCTTGCACGTCTTGCCATCGTATTTAAGAAATCAACAGCTTCTGCATAAGGTAATAACATCCATGCTTCATCTACTATAACTCTTTTCTTTCTTGCTTTTCTTCTATCTTCGCTGTTTTTCTTAACGTATTTTTCCCAAATCCATGATAACAATATTTGTTGCGCAAGTGGTCTTGCGAATCTTTCTTCTAGTTGCGAAATATCTAAGTTAATAAATGGTGCTCCATCTAATAATTCAAAAGTTGATTGTCCATCGAAATATGCCATTTGTCCGTTATATTCTCTTATGTATTGTTTCATAACCTTTAATAAATAGCTATAATGTGAATTATAATCTGGATTCTCATTTTCCCTAGCTTTATTTATAATTCTTTTATACCAGCTTCCTATTGTTGGCATTTCTTTTTTATTTCTATATAATAAGTTATTATTTAATACACTATTTTGTTTTCCTTCATATAAGCTTGCTGGATCATTTGTTATTCCTAAGGCCATATATTCTTCTGCAACAGCTTCTGCTATAATTTGTTTTGTAACCTCATTTACTTCAGTACTCCTTGTACTACCTCTAGACATTGTTAATAATGCTTGTGTTACGTCTTCTACTTTATTTTCTATGTTTAATACTATTCTTTCTTTTCCTGTAATTTCATCCTTTACCATTTCTGTTTCAATATCAAATACATTTATAACAGTTTGTGAATTTGGACTAATAACTACATTTATTCCACCTAGTGCTTCCGTAACAATTGAGTACTCTCCTTCCGCATCTAGTGCTAAACTTTCAATATCCATAAGGACTGAAGATCTTGAAATTAGTGTTTTCATTGTAACAGATTTTCCAGCACCAGATTTAGCAAATATAACCATATTGTAATTTGTTAGTGATTGATGGAAATTATCAAATAGAATTGGTGTTCCTGTTTGTTTATTAAAACCAAGTGGCACTCCTGTAGGATGTCCTATTTCTGATGTTGTGAAAGGAAATACTGTCGCCATTGAATGTCTATCAAATGTATGTGTTCTTTGTAATTGATCATCCATTAATGGTACGTTTGCTTTGAATGCCTCCTCCTGTAATCCCCATGCACTTCTCATACTTACTAATGATTTAGCCATTTCTGATGACAATAATTTAGAATCTCTATTTAAATCATCCATATTGTATGCAAAGATTGTAGCAACTATAGAAGCCTCATATAATTTATTAAATCCTGCAGCAATCTCATCTCTTAATGCTTCTGTTTCAAATCTTTTTTGTGTTAATGCACTTTCTCTGTTTATATTTCCTCTATCTGCAGCAACTAATCTCTCAGTTTCAAGCTCATTTATTGTTTTATTTAATTCGTTTTGACTTCTTTCTTCTGAAATAGGTTTAATATAAACTGATGTATTTATATCTGAAAATAAATACATATCTCTAAAAAGTTCTGGAAATGTTGCCATTCTTGGTAGTGTCCCAACAAAAAAACTCCTTGCATATCTTGTTACGTTTGATATTATTTCCAAATGATCTATATGAGAAGCATCAATTCCTGATGGTGCAATTAATTCTTTAATTGTTTTTTTCTTTAAAAAACTGACTTGTTGTTCTTCTTCATTACGTTGAATTTGTTGTTTCTTGTCTTTCTTTTTCACCCTTACTCATCCTCCTCTGTATCTTCTGGATTTTTTATTTCTTCGATTGCAGCATTTGCAATTTCATTTGTTAAATTAGCTGAATTTTGTTCTACAATGATTTGAGCCATTTGTTTTATTAATTCATCTAAATTACTTTCCTCTTCTTCTAAGTCTTTTTCTTTTTGACTCTTTATTCTTGCTTTTTCAACAGCACTATTAGCTTTTTCCCATGCTCTTTGTTCTATAACTTTGTCTAAATTTCTCTTCTTTTTGTCTAAAACATCAGGTGCTGTAACATATAAACTATCATATCCAGCAGCTACTGCTCTTTCTATTCCAAATACATCTGAATCGTCTCTGTTATATGCTACATATAACAATTCACTTAATTCTATAGAATTTAATACTTTAGAGTTAACATCACAAACATTTAAAACTCTGCTTAAAGATTGTGCCCTAGTATATAATTCTGAAAATGCTAATTCGTTTATTTCATCATCCCTCATTAGTGCAGTATCTTCGCTTTCAGGCATATATGAAACTACAATATAATATTGTTTGCTTAAAATATTCTTGTTTAAGCTCATCATTTCTGTATTTCTTATTATATCTTTTGTATATTCATATAAATTAGTTTGTTTTGTTAATTCAAATAATGTTCTATTTAGTTGTTTTTGTTCAGTATCTGGATTTTTTTTCATTTTTTCGTATTGATATTTTATTTTATTTAATTTATCTTCACATTCTTTTAATTTCTTTTTATATGTATCTATACTAGATGTTAGATTAACTTTTCTTGTTTGTATATATAATTGTATTGGATGATTCAACGTATTTAAAAATTGAACAAACCCTGCTTCTACGCTGTTTTTTTCTAATTCTGACATCAAATCATAATTTATACCTTGGCATTGTAAAACCATAAGATATTTTTTTGATTTTTTTTGTATAATCATATCATCTTGGATAGTATAAAAATTCATAAAATCTAAAACTGACTTTTTTCCATCCTCAACACTACTATTGTCTTTTTTTACCTTTGTTTCTACTGAATTTTTCTTTTTTTCTTCTTTTTCAGCTTTACGTTTTTTTATAAATAATATGCAGTAAATAAATAGTAGTATAAATAATAGCACTCCTAAAACCATTAATGCAATTGTAAGAATATTAGTTATTTGATCATTTTCCATTTTTTGAATCCCCCTTATAAATATAAATTCTGTTTTTATCTTTGTAAAATTTAAATGCTCTTAATATAATATCGTCTATTTTCTCACCTGCAGTTTGTTTGGTGAATTCAAATTTTTCAATTCTAGGTATTTTTAAAGTTCCTATAATAAAACCTGCTAATGCTAATAATACCATTAGAATGATTCCTATAAATCCTAATGCTATTGTATTAAATATCATATAAAAGAAAAATCCTATACCTATACCTATAGCAGTATAAATTAATGCCTTGGTCGAGAATATCATCAGTATTCTATTTTCACCTTTTGTATTTCTTGGTATTAAATATGTTGACATATATATTCCTCCTTTTGTATCTTTATATTAATTATACCAAAAAAATCAACAAAATTGTTGATTTTTCTAAAAAAAATTTAAAATTAATAAAATTGTAATGTTTTTGTAATATTTTTGTTATGTTTTTGGTTTATTTTTGTTCAAATTATATATTGAAATATTTTAATTATAATTAATGTAGTATTTAAACGTAATAAAAAATTATAACAAAAAAAGAGACCTCTCTTTTATAGAAAAGCCTCTCTTTATTTTTATTATCCACCAATTTGGTCTTTTAAGTTGTAAATAATTGCTGCAACGTTTGATGCTGCAAATACCAATACCGCACCAACAACATATGGTATCATTGTCTTTTTGTATTCTGCTTTTTCCTCTACACTTCCTGTCATATATCTAATACCAACAACAACTAATACAATTACAGCTGCAAATGAACCAACTGCCTGTACCGCACCTAAAATTGTTTTCATTATATTATCAAATGAGCTTACATTTGATCCATCAATACTCTTTGGGTTCTGTACAGAAGCAAATACTGGTAAAACAGCTGATATCATCATAATTACCATCATTGTTATTGTTACAATTTTATAAATTTTTTTGTCTAATTTTAGCATAATTCTTCCTCCTTTTTTTATAATCTATTTTAATATCTCGATTATATGAGATAATATAAAAAACTAAATACCTGAATTATTCAATGCTCCTATAACTGCATTAAATATTCCTACAGCTCCCATAACAATTATACTCCCTACAGCATATGGAATAAGACTTTCTTTTATTTTAGCTTGATCAGAGGCACTACCTATCATATATTGTATTCCAAGAATAGACCCTACAATTACAACCCCAAATACTCCAATTCCAGATAATATACCTGCAATTGTTTGGATTGGTGCATCCATATTGCCATTTCCTTGTCCTCCAGCTCCTTTTTCATCAAAATCCTTAGCCCATCCTTGTATACTTCCATCAACTGCATATGTAACAGAAAACATCTCTATAACTATTATAAATAAGATTAAAACAAATAATATTTTTATACCTTTACTCATTTTATTACCTCCTATTTACCCATTTATTGACATTGCCATATTATAAAGAATTCCTCCAATATTAGATGCTGCAAAAAACATTACTGCTCCAATAACATACGGAATCATACTTTTTTTATATTCAGCCCTTTCTTCAGTACTACCTATCATATATTTTATACCAATTATTACTAACATAATAACTGAAACAAATGAACCAATAGCTTGTATTGCGCCTAAAACAGTTCTTCCAATCGCATCAAAATCTCCTGAGTCACCAACTTCAACATTTACGTCCACATGCGCTGAATAACTATTAATTGCAGGTATTAATAAAATAATAAAAATACTTAATATAATAATTGTTATAAATAATTTTTTCATATTAACACCCCCACATTAGCATTACATACTCCTAAGTATATTTTACACCATTTTGCAAAATATTTCAATATTTTTGTAAAAATTTAATATTTCTGTAATAATGTTGTAATAATTTGATAAATAATCTTTTTCTCTGTTTAGATACTAATACATTTACATCTTTTTGTCAACAAAAAATTTATATATTTCATTTTTATTGACATCTCTGTCTTTTGCTATCTTTTTTATTATTTCTTTTTTATCAAGTCCTTGACTTTTATATAGTTCATAATGTTCTTCTAATGTTAAATTATTGAAATTATTATCTTTTAAATCTTTTTTATTTTTTTCAATTACTATTATCATTTCACCTTTTAAATTATCTACAATTTTTAAAATATCATCTGCTGTTCCTCTAATATATTCTTCATGAATTTTGGTTATTTCTCTTGCTATTACTATTTCTCTATTTTCTAATATATCCTTTAAATCATTTAAAGTATTTTTTAATTTATGTGGTGCTTCATATAAAATTATAGTTTTATTAGAATTTTTTATTTCTTCTAATTTATTTTTTCTATTTTTTTTATTTAGTGGCAAAAAACCTATAAATATGAATTCATCAGTATCTATGCCAGATACAATCAATGCATTAATCATTGCACAAGCTCCTGGAATAGGAACAACTTTTATATTTTCTTCTATACATTTTTTTATTATTATTTCTCCAGGGTCACATATACCTGGAGTTCCTGCATCTGAAACTATTGCAATATTTTTTCCTTCTTTTATTTGATTTATTAATCCTTCA
>Ga0326514_10001263_pt1 | contig 16633 bp, 18 predicted proteins | sample 3_2548_0518_D_FD_203653 | JGI IMG/M metagenome (GOLD analysis project Ga0326514, IMG submission 203653) | Bovine rumen microbial communities from UC Davis, California, United States - 3_2548_0518 | ecosystem: Host-associated > Mammals > Digestive system > Stomach > Rumen | place: USA...
AGGAATCATCGAGGGGTTTGGAGATGAAGACATAAAAGGGACAGAAACTATTTGGGGAGGTTTCTTTGGAGAGGGTCTCAAAGATGATATTAAGGATTTCCTTGATGTCGCCGATGAACTTGTAAAGACCTATGGTAGCATAGAAAAAGCCCAAGGAGAACTCGATGAACGGCTCTATGCAGGAAAGGGTATAGGCGGTGCTCTTGCAGACCTCTACGAAATGAACAAAGAAATCAAGGAGACCACCAATAGCATCGTCAACAAATCTATTGAGGAGAATCTTAATATAGATGAACAGAGAGAACTCTTTGAGAAAGCCATTCAAAAGATTGCTAATGAATCCAAATTGTCTGCTACGGAAACTCGCGTGTTTCGCATCAACTCAGAAAAGTTGTATTTTAGGGAACTCGCAAAGATGCAGCGGAAGGGCTACAATATTGACCTTGAGGGCGCAAGGCAAGAGTTCGCTTCAAGGAAGGCTCTCCAACAGGAGTTCTTCACTTGGCTTTCCGAGGTTCACTCTTCCGAGACTCAGAAACGTATCAGTAATGCGAGTGAGGAGGAAATCAAGAATGGCGAGTGGCTGACCAAAGAGAACAAGCGTTGGATACAAGAACGTGCAAAAGAGTTTTCTGACAAGTACAAGGTCTCATTCGGAGAACTCAACAGCCTCGTTCAGCAAGCGAATACTTGGTCTATCTACATCCCTGTATATTTCCAGACCGCGAAAGATAGTCTTAGCGAGTTCCAGAAAGATTTCTACAAGAGAGCAAAGGAAACTTTCGGTCAACCCAAGGAACTTGCAAGACAAGTGTGGTCTGGTGTCATTCCCGAAAAGGATGAGGAGTTCGCAAAGTGGGTTAAATCTCGTCAAGACAAGATTAAAGAACTCAAAGAGACAGAAAAGAAATATCAAAGGGACAATACAGAATGGAGCAAGCAGCACATAAAAGAGATTGATACGGAAATCAAGAAGAATAAGGAGGCTCTCGACCTCTATCATCAGCCTTATGAAGAGCCGAAGGATAAGAAGAAGAAAAAAGAGAAAGACCCGATTCTTGAAGCCCTTAAACTCGAAATAAGTCTGGTAGAGAAACTTCGTGGTGACTACGATAAACTTACTAAGGCAGGAGAATCTCAAGCAGGTGCTCTTGCTACGATTCACGATGCCTATGGCAAGACAATCAAGCAGTTGAACACAGAACTAAAATCTTTCAAACTGCCGCAACTCGACATCGCGAAAATCATTACAGGTAAAGACCCAAAGAAACAACTTGACCACTTCCAAAAGACCTTGGATGCTCTCATTAAGAATGGACTACTCAATATGGAGCGTTCCAAGGAGGTTGAGGCTGTTCTGGAGAAACTCAAGGTTTCAGCAAAGGAGTACGATTTTACCGAACTCAGCAAGGGCATCGAGAAGGAACTCAACAAACTGAAAGAGTCTTTCGACCTCGGTGCTGCGCTTGATGCAGAGCCACAACTCGGAAATCTCTTCGCTAAGATGTACGGTTTCGATACAAAGGAACTCCCAAGAACCTTTACCGAACTCGTACAGAAGGCTCAGTCTATTATAGACAACGCTTTCAAAGGTAGAGATGAGGCAAGGATAGACGTATCAGCTATCCTTGATAAGAATGCCTTTGAGGAGTGGGTTAAGGGTACAGAAAGAGAACTTGATAGCAGTCTCGTACAGACGGTACAGAAGATGCGTGACTATCTCGTGGAGACTCAGCGTAAGATGATTTCCGACTCGAGCAAAACCTACGACAAACTGCTTGAGAGATATTCAGAGTATCAGTTCAAGTTAATCAAGATTGACAAGGACTCAGCCGCAGACCGTCTTGCACTCATCCGTAAGTTCGCCACAGAACAACAATCGGGACTCGTTCATCAAGCAGTTGACATCACGAATGACATCACGATGTCTACTGACCCCGAAGAAAGAGAAAGGCTCGTAGCAGAGTTGCAGGGAATCTTAAAGCAGGTCGCAGGGGACAATAGGGTTGTCCTCCAGATAGGTGTGGGCATAGACACGAGGGATGCCGAGCAGAAAGCTCAACTCGCTTTCGAGGAGTTCACTAAAAATCCAGAGTGGCAAATAGCCATCGGAGATTTGGAAGGAATGACTCATAAGGCACTTAGGATGCTAATTACAGACTTGGAAGACTTTATGGAGACGAACAAAAAACTGACACCAAAACAGATTCGTCAGATAGAGTCGACCATCACTAAACTCCATAAGCAGATACGCAAGAACAATCCTTTTGCTGTCTTGGCTGATGCGATAGAGGAATCCAAGAACCGTACAAAGAAACTTGCGGATGAGATAGAAAAGAAAGGCAAAGAAATTGCTAATATCAAACTCATCCCAGAGGACAAACGCACCAAAGACGATGTTGAGAACATAGAATCTCTGACCAATGCCATCAAGAAACTAAAGGCAGAGATGAAGGATATGGGAAAGTTAAACGTTGAGACCATAGTAAAAGCGATTAACGATTCTGTCAGTTCTATCAGTACTGTAACATCCTCCGTTACGCAGATGCTTGAGGCGATAGGGCATAGAGACCAACTGAAAGCGGCGAATGCGATTTCAACCGCTATGGGTGTTGCCGATGCAATGGGAAAAGGTGCTCAGTTCGGTGCTCAGTTCGGTCAGTGGGGGGCTGTGATTGGGGCTGTCGCTGGAGGTGTTTCCGACCTTGTTAACCGTTTTGCCGATTTCTGGTCTGGCAATGACAAGATAAACACCAAGATAGCACGTTCCGAAAGGGAGGTTAAGCGTCTTGAAAATGCGTATGCTGACCTTGAATATCAGATGAAGAGTGCTTTCGGACAGGGAGAGATTGGGGCAAACAAGCTCCTTATCGCCAACAAGGAACTTCAAATCGCCCAACTTGAGTTGCAGTTGGAACTTGAGAAATCTCGCAAGAAAAAGAATCGCGATGATGAGAAGATTCGCGACTTGCAAGAGCAGATTGCAACTGCAAAGAGGGAGTTGGAGGATTTTGCGGAAGACATAACTGAGAGTTTCCTCGGAATCTCAAGTGTCAAGGATGCCGTTTCTTCGATGATTGATGGAATCATCAATGCTCTCAAAGAGGGGGAGGATGCTATGACTTCTTTCAATGAGAGTTGGGAAGAGATGTGTTGGAATATGATTAAGCAAGTCGTAGGCACGGAGATTCTCGCTCCTAAGTTCAAGGCAATCTTTGACGAGATAAATACCGAGGTGCAAGAGCGAGGTAAGGCTTTGTCTGAGGAAATTGCTACTAAAAAGGCTGAGGTAGCCAAAATAGAGCAGGAGGGAGGCAAGCTTCTCTATTATAGAGACCGCGAGGGAAATTACGGAGCTACAAATAACATTTTTGACATTGCCCGCATACAGAAAGAACTCGGAGGGGTGATGGTTAGTTATGAGGAGTGGCTGGAGGGTAGCAATAGGAATATATCTACTTTGGAGAAATCCTATACAGAAGCCGTTCAGTGGTCTGTGGATGACCTCGTTCGATATTCCGAAGAGATTCAGAGTCTTCGCGGAGACTACGAACTGACATCGGAGACTATGGAAGAGGTTGCGAGAAAACTCGGACTTACTTTGGGAGACAAGACTGGAAATCTCAGTGCGTTACAGGCTGGTATTTCTGCGATAACTGAAGATACCGCCAACGCTCTTGAAGCCTATATGAACGGAGTCTCTCAGCAGGTGTACGCTCATACCGAGTTGCTAACCGAAATTCGTGATGCCGTGATAGCCTTTAATGGCGATGTCACTCTTGGAGTTCAATCTCAGATGCTCTTGCAGTTGCAGAATAACTACATTTTGATGCAGACAATGCACTCACTAATGGAGAACTGGACTGTTCCAAGCGGTAACGGCATCAGAGTTGAATTAATGAGTTAAATATAAAATAAGAGAAAAGAATATGGATGCACTAAACAACTATTACAAAAATTCGTTGTTAGGCAACCTCTGCGGAGAGTACAAAAACAGATGGAGAGTAGCAAGCAATAACAAATTGGAGTTGCTCAAGCTCTCCCTCTGTCAGCAGAGCATACCTCATGTATGTACATTCGCTTATGAGGGGAAAGGCTTAACCGAGGAATACATCAAGGAGAACTTCAAGCAGTACATAAACGGTTACACCATCCAAGACGCTGACGGAGTTGAGGGCTATACATACGGCTTGTATGTAGACTACTCCTTCGACAACGACCTGATAGCAGACAAGAATGTATGCTCTCTGATGTGGTGCAAGGATGTCAATGTTGTCATTCCCGAAACAAAATGTCCTGTGTTGTACATAAGCAACAAAAGCGAGGTCTCTATCTCTGGAGAAGGCTTTAATGCTATTAGGGTGTACCTCTTCGACGAATCGTTTATCAATCTCGACGACTTTGATGAGGAATCTTCGATTCTGGTGTACAAATACTCAAAGGACGCGAGGGTAGAGATAGGCAAATATTGTCTCGGGAAAGTCAAAGTTTTTGATAAAGAACTTAAAATATAATAAAAAAAACGAAAAAATTTTGGTTTTTACGTAGATTTTATTATTTTTGCACAAAAATAAGCAGATATGTTTGAAAACAGGTATTTCGTACGCTCGGATTCGTTAGGAGGAGGATGGAGGGATGTGGCGACCACGTGGAAGGGATGTCATATCCTGAAAATTGATGGGTTCGAGGGCAGGGGTAAGCCCTTGAATGTATATACCGAGCAGTGGATAAACTCTCAGCAGGAGGATTGTTTGGTGACGCTCCAAGAGACCACGAGCAATATTACGAGAGATGTTGTGATTCGGGAGAATGTTGACTTGCAAATCACTTTCATAGTAAGCAAGAAATACACTAATGCACTGATAGATGTAAGACAGCAACACGATTCGTTTGTGGACTTTATGACAGGCGGTGTGATACGCATCAAGTCGAGATATACAGAAAAAGAAGTCAGGGCTGTTTGTCTAAGTGAATACAAGCCTACTACGGAGAAACTGAAACGAGGTCTTAACAACTCTTTTATAATTGGAACTATCACGTTGCATACGCTCGACATTCCTCAACAAAGTGACGACGCTCCTCTGCATAATAATATGTACATAGGTTTCGGAGGCGCAACAATTAGTCCGAGCGAGATTCCTAACCTCGCCAATGTGCAGCACTACAACAGGGATAATGTCAATGGCAATTACTCGATTGAATGCACAGCCACAGGTTATCTCTGGGTATGTCTGGAGGGTGGCATCACATCGGTAGATAACATTCATATTGAAGCCTCGTTCCTCTACGTCCCGACCACGAGTGCAATAGTTATGGGGAATTACCGATGCTACCGAACGAAGAATAGGATAATTCCTCATACAATGGAGTTCAAATTAACAGTGTAATAAAATGGCAGAACAGAATAACGACTTATACATATACGGCGCAGTTCGTGCAATGACCGAAGAGGGCAAGGCAGCCTACGCAGGACAAGTGTACGATGAAACTCGTGCGCAGTTCCAGTCTGAGATAAACGATTCTTTTGGTGCGGATATTGCGGATATGATGACCGAGGTATTTCCTATAAAGGTCGCTATTGCATCATCAAACGCTGGTACGAGAGAGATTGGAACAGCCGTTACTCCGTTGATAGAACTCAACATTACACGCAAAGGCAACGATGTTGCGGCAAGTGCGAATGTTGAGGTAACTCCCGCTGATGGCTCGCTTAGTCAGAATAAGAAAACCTACACAGGAGCACCTATTTCTTCTGGTTCAAAGACTTATCAGATAGCAGTCACACAAGGTGGGCAAACGGTCAATGCGCCTGCTCAGACTTTCAGTTTCTTGAACTTCCGTTACTATGGCGCGGTTTCCACTAAACCTGCTAATGCAGCAGCAGTAAAGACATTATGTCAAAACGGAACACTCACCAAGCAACTTAGTAGTTCCACGACGATGGGCAAGACCGCTCTCGCTGCGAGTAAGTATTTTGTGTTCGTAGTCCCCAACACGAGTGTTAGCCTTATTGTTAAGAATGCAAATTCTGGCGGTACGGTAGATAACGCGGGTGCAGGAACTGTTGAAATTGCGCGTGTGAATGGGACAGCGGATTTGAATTATAAATATGTAATTGTTCCTGCGTCTTCTAATGCGTGGAATTTTGAAATCGTCAACTCTTAAATTGTAAGATTATGGCAAAAGAAAGTATGCCTTTTGAGCTGAAAAGACCAAATGCGGGTACTCCAGTTACTAATGCTACTGAGATTGATTGGGGAAATAAACCTTTGCCCTCTGCAATCAACGAGAAGAATGATGCGAAGTCTTCCGTTGGCAATAGTAATGCTTCGAGTGTCGAGGGCAAGGTTAACGCTATGATTGACTTCCTCGTCACTCTCGTAGATAAGGTAGTATTCCATTCTGGCACTCCATTCGTGACACCTGACGAGCTGAAATCTCAGCTCAATCTGTTACGATATACCTATTCTGACACAAGTGCAACAACTGCATTATGTGGTCAAGCGATATGTGGTCAAGCAATTTGTGGAACAATCTAAAAATTAAGATAATATGGCAAACATTAGTAAAATAACAACAACTTATACTGATGGTACAACCGTTATTTCGGCTTCTGTTCTTAGCGAGTTTAAGAACAAAATCAATGAAATCATTGATAAGGTGAATGGTAGCACCCCAGTAACAGTCGCTACGCCAGTTATCACTATTAGTGGTAATTCTGCGACCATCACCTGTGCAACCAGTGGAGCTACCATACGTTACACGACCAATGGAAGTGTTCCTACATCAAGTAGTACTCAGTACACTACTGCAATCACGTTGTCAGGTGCAACAACAATCAAGGCAATCGCAATCAAAGATGGTGTTAGTTCAAGTGTGGCTACACAATCATACACTCCGAGCCAATCTTATGATTCGGACACTGAGACGATTGTCAGTCGGTTTAGCAATGTTACAACTGCGAAGAAAAATGCTCTTGACACATTTGTGCGCAGCTTAAAAAGTAGCGGTGTCTATTCAAAAATAGACTATCTCGCATTACCTGCTATCGCTGCTAATGTGACAGAGGCAACTCAAAACGCATTGGGAGGCGAGGGTGTCATAACAAACGGTACATCTGTGGCATTAAGCAACAACGGTCTTTCTCCTATAATTGGTGAAGCACAAATGCAAATCGACAATTTGAGTGTTGATTCAGCAAACACGCACATCTCATTCTTCACGAATAACGCTGCAACTCCAGTTACAGGAAAGTGGGATGTTGCACTATGTTTCGGCAATATACTTGGCTTTGGTAAAGCAATCAATGCGGCATCACCAGGTTTGTATTATACGAACAGTGAAAATTCTGCGATTAGATGGGTTCCTTCCGAATTGTCAGCATACAAGACCACAGCTCTCACCCACGTTATCGCTGTGGGAGCAAGCACAAAGGTTGCATTATCTCTAAACGGAACTTACGTTGAGCAATCAGACTCAGTGAAGGCATCATCTAATCAGAGCACCCGAATGTATTTCGGTCAGGCAAGTGGCATTAGCAGCCATGTCTATCAGGCACAGGATTCTGAAGGCTCATTCGGTGGTATAACTGCATTCAAGTATGGCTTAATTTCAAAGGGTAAGGCTTTGTCTCAAACGGAATGTATTGCATTTAACAACGCTGTTACTGCATTTATGAACTCAATACTTGGATAATATGGCAGATATATACAAATCAGATGGTACTCCCATTCTGCTTCCTACAACAAGTGTAACTCCTATATTGCAGACAGGTACGCACATTGCTACCATTGGAGGTAAACAGATATTTGCCCCCAGACAAACAGAAACAGTGGTAAAACCTATTCTGCAAACAGGAACAAAAATTGCAGAAATTGGAGGAAAGAACATCTTTGCCCCTAATAGTAGTGGAGATGGAGGTTCGTCAGGTCGCATTCCTTTTTCTTCTTATAGAGGTAGTGCAGCATTGGCACAAAATGAGTATTTGCTTTTACCTCAAGTACACATTATGAAAAATATTGTTCTGACTGCGCGAATTGACGGAACAATATCTAATGATGGTGTTTTAGTTGGAGTTGGTTATCATACCAATTCCAACTACATCAATCGCGACTATAACGCAAGATGGATTGTGATTACTCCAACTAATTTAATATTATGCTCATCATATAACTATACGTCTGAGAGTCAAGTGCAAAAGGTGACATTTCCACATGGACTGACACTTACTGCTAACACAGATATTGTAATATATACAGAGGATGCAGATTTATCTAAGACATACATAAGATTGTCAAATGGGTTAGGCGATGAGGTGACATTTGAAAAAAATGAATGGGGGGTGGGCATTCCATTCGCGCAAAACAAAGGCGCAAATAGCGTTACAGTTAGCTTATCTTTTATGCCTCGCGACCTTAATAGGTCTATTTGGGTTTTCGCTGATAGCTATTTCTCATTTACTACACCTACTCGTCTGGCATATCATTTGCATGTTTTAGGTTTTTCAAAATGGCTCAGTAATAATCAGCCTGGTCTTAGTCCTATAAATGGGAATGTTGATTTCTCAAATTTGTTGGGCACTGGATATAAGCCTGTCTATGCAGTATATATGCTCGGTATGAACGGAAGTACCACAGAATCGAAAGTTGACGGAGAGTATGTTATTAATTCATACCAGAAGCAGAATATTGACTTATTCATCGAGACGTGCGGAGAAAATGGAGTAATACCGATATTGGCTACGATACCGACCGTGCCTGCATCTAACTCAATCACGGAAGATAGCGGTCTAAGCAACGCAGCAGGTCGTCAGAAGACTGGTCTCAGCAAATATGTAAGGTCACTCGGTTGTAGATATATTGATATGGCACTTGCAGTCGGTGCAGATGAATATGGCAACTGGAGGACAGGGCTATTGAGTTCTGATTTTGTGCATCCTACTGCCTCTGGCGCAAAAGTATTAGCTGATAGGATGCTGTTGGATTTCCCTGAGTTTGCGGTTATGCAATAATTATTTATTGCCATTGTCGCTAATGCGAATATATTCTAAGTAGCTTATGCACATCGATAAGAACTCTCTCAGACACTTCACCGTATGCTTCCTATTGTCACTAATAGGAGGCTACGGAGTTGCTTTCGCTCTTGGCGCATCCATCTGTAAGGAGTGGAGGGATAAGGCTTCCTACGGTCATTGGTGCTGGTGGGACTTGCTCTTCGACGTTCTCGGTTGCGCAGGAGGAATGGCTGCCCATTGGTGGATATTCAAGAGCATTAATTTATGATTTTCGCAAAAAACGAAACGATATGCCAAACATTAGAGAATTAAGAAGTACGCTCACGCTATTGAGAAAGATTACCAAACACGGAGTTTTTCTTCTTATGCTGTTGTGCACTATATACTGCGGATTGATGTATCTCGGAGTGGATTTATTCGGGATACATCTCATTCTGTTCGGTTTTGCTTTGGTTCTGCGCTTGATATTGAGCAAGACTTTTGGATTGTGTAGACTCCACAAAATGTGCGTTATCTATATATTCTTTGTCTCTCTCTGTGTCGCGACCCTGAGACACAACATCGTCACACTCGTAGGGTGGAACATTAGGAATATACAGGCGGTAATGATGATTGTCGGAGTAATTCTATGTATCCTCGTTGCGCAGAAAGCGTTCGGTCAAACGTGCGATAATTGCGATTGGGATAACGATAATAATTCACGATAAATAAATGCAATATGAAAAAAGTTCTATTATTTCTACTTGTTTCTATATTCCTTGTTTCTTGTGCCACAAAAACAAAAGTGGAGTATAGAGACAGAGAAGTTACAAAATATGAGAACGTCTACCTGCATGACACCACTTTCATAGAGAGACACGATAGCGTTTTTCATTCTGTCATTCAGAGAGGAGACACCATTTTTGATACCAGATATGTTGAAAAAGTTAAATGGCGAGACCGTGTTGTTGAACACTACAATACCTGTTGGCGCGATAGTGCCGTGATAGAGTATCAATACATAACAAAGGAAGTGAATAAGATTCCAAAGATATATACTTATGCTTTGATTTTTTCTATACTCACTTTGATTTACGGACTTATAAAACTCACAAAATGGCTCAAAATACTTTAGGGCGCAATATAACGTTCCCAATATACTACGATGATAATGGTACAAGACGTAGTTTCCACGACCTCGTTATGCTGAAATCCACATACGAGAGCATTGTTATGTCCTTGGGAGATAAAGTTACAGGAGATGTCTATTACAAGGATAACACGTTGGCATTCTCAATGAAAGAGTATATCTTGGTTGATAATGTAAAGTACTTTATCGTCAACCCTCCAACAATAGTTCGTGAAGGTATAGCATCTGAAAACTCACAGTTAAAGGGTATGACGAAATACTCTTTGGTGTTTTATCATCCTATGTACAAATTGGGTAACTTTCCTTTTACCGACATTGCGGTTACTAACGATGAAGAGGTCTATCTGTCGCAAAACAAAACGTTCTCTTGGATAGGTACATTGTTTGATTTCGTAGCCAAACTTAATGCTAATCTCGCGAACTCAGAGTGGGTGGTAATCTCGAATATTACACAGGGGTCGGATATGTACGAGAAAGCCCACAAGCAAAGTGAGGTACTCACATTTGACAAGCAGTTCATTAGTGACGCACTCAAAGCAGCCTATGAGACTTGGGATATACCTTTTGTAATATCTCCTACTACACAGGTTGTAAATGGTGTGCAAAAATCTTTCAAAATAGAGTTTGGCTTACCTGTCGAAGACATATATACCACCAACGACCAGAATCAGCAAGTTCCTTTCGTGTTTCAATTCGGACAGGGAGTAGGTTTGAAGAACAACTCTCGCACTCCGAGGAACAACAAGATTGTTACCCGCATCATAGGTGAGGGTAGTGAAAGGAATATTCCATACGGCTATCCTCAGATTCGTTGGTATGGTTCTGCAAGCGCAGAGTTCACCTACGGCAATCGTGCAGGTGTTTTCACTAATGTTGATGTGGTGGTTGACGGAGTTACTCATCATCTCTCAAAGATGGTATCTTATCCTATATACAAAGGTATTTTAGGAGGTCAGTATGTACAACTCATCAAGCATCCTTTTACGCGAAAGAAATTAATGCCAAAGGAGTACCATGAGTCGGTATATAACAAGATATGTTATATCAACAGCGACGGGACATTCAATACGAACTACAACCCAGACATTGAGATTGTAGACTATATTGATGCGATTGGCAGTACGTATGCGCACGAAATCAACCCTGCGTCACCATCGGCTGAGATGCACACTTTTGAAGATATTAAGCCTGAGTTGTTGGTAAATGAAAATATCGGTTTTATTGATGTCTATCCAATCAACGACTCGGATATGCGCAGAGCTTCTGGTTGGGATGAATCCATAGACGATGAGGGGAATTACAAGCAGGGCTATTTCAAAGTAAAACTCCCTCGATTACAATTTGACCTTTATGCTTGCGCCGCTATCACTGAGAGTATGCAAATCAACATCAAAAGCGGTGCTTGCCTCGGTTGTACGTTCGATGTAGAGGTGGATTGGGAAGACTACAAGAATAATTTCTATAAGGCTGATGGTTCGTTCGACCCAGTAATTCATACTGCAACAGGTGATGGTCACAGACGTGACGGTAGCAAATATCCCGACTCCAGCCAAGGACAGATAGAAATTATCCTTAAAAAAGACACGGAAACGTTCGGCACACTGATGCCTAATATGTATCAGTATCCTAAAGGAGAGTCAAGTACAGGTGCGAATGATGGCGACAATTTCGTTGTCTTGGGGATTTCGCTGCCCGAATCATATATACAGAGCGCAGAAATCAAGCTCTCGTTTGAGATGGAACTCTATATGAAGGATAATAATAACTACTATTACGATTATCCCTTAAAGTTTGATGAGTATTTCCTTGCCACTCACACTGATATATTGTCTCAAATCTCCAACAATAAGAAAGTTAGATTTAACTATGGAGGACGTGAGATTGAGTTGTATATTAAACAGATAACGATAAAGTATGGGGAGAGTCCGCTGCCTAAATACGATATAGTCTTGACGGACAACATTGAGGTGGTTCTCAATCAGATAGGTCAAGCGGTTGGGGAAATGCGAGCTATAAGCAACACATTCTTTGTGGCTAATAGCGATATGCGTAGAGAGCTAACGAGGATAGAAAATCGCGTTGCAGACAAAGAAAAGCATGGCGATATACATCGTTTCTATTACTATGCAGGTGAGTGGAGAGACGACAATACTCAAGGTAGTATAGTTACCGACCTCGAAGCCCCATTTTTTTCATATACTGATGGGCAAGGGAACGTTTCGTATTGGGTATTCAACCCACAAGAAACAGGCATGTATTCTTGGAGCGAAATGGGAGTACCACACGAAGGGACTACATCAAGCCCATCGGCATGGGCGCGGATGGAGAGTGACTTAAAGTACCTTATCACCGAGGCGATTTTCTCCAACTACGCTCAATTCGGAAGTGCTATCATCAATGGTGATTGGCTGTTGTCTATGAATGGCACTATTGATGGTGTGCTATACGAAAATGGGGCTTTGTATGGAGGTATGCCTGCATATACGTATTTCAACCCATCAGACCCAACAGGAATGAACACGCAGCACGTTTTTGTTCCTAACTATTGTGTAGATTTGCGTGTGGGCGATTCTTTTATGCGTAACGCTCTCATTCGTGGTGGTGTTCGTAGTCCTTTCAAGTTTGCAGAAAGTGGAATAATCTACAATGGGCAACCAGCCCCAACATCCCCCGATTCGCCATCTTATTTTACCGATAACGTTTCCGTTCATAGTCAAGCAGGTATAGGTTCTATCTATTACCTTCCTTGGGATATAAGTCAAAGTGGACGTAGAATGATTATCGCAAATTTCAAGTATGGTAGTCATAGTAGTGTTGTTACAGGTACGGCTGATTTCCACGCACCAACAGGACAATATTTCTTCGAGGATGGATTGCAAAAAACGGATATATCTATATCGCGTGAGGTTATTGAATTGTTAGGCTATGGCGATTCTACTCAATTCTATGGATGGATAGTACTTAAACGCACCGATTTGGGGTCTGTTCATGGTTATGGTCATCCATCCAAGTGCTTGGCTATGGGTAGAGTCACACTAAATGATAACAACAGTCCACGTATATTTTATAAGAGTTTTGATGGAACGGAACTTAGTTGTGTACGCAATAGCGAGGGTGTATACACATTGTCATGGGATAACAATAATTGGTTCGTAGATTCGTCTTCTCCTTTTGTTATGGTATGTGGCTATGGTTATATACAAGGTGCTTCACACTCTCATTATGCGTCTGTCGTTTCCCAGACAACAACGTCTGTAACTATTCAAACTGCGGATGATGATTCCCCTAATGATGGAGGATTTAATTTCTATATAATGAACATAGACGATTGGAATTATTTGCAAGGTTAAAAATTATGCTTATAATAATTAGAAATAAAATATTCCCTTTTAAGGGCTATAAAGCCATGTGTGTCTATCCTTTCCTCTTCGTAAGAAAGGATGCGAAACACTTTGGGGATATAGATAGGAATCACGAGATGATTCATGCTCGCCAACAATTAGAGATGAGCACGTTTATATCTGTGTTGTTGTTTTGTCTTGCTCTTGTTGGGTGTTTCTCTATGTGGTGGGTTTTAATTAGTCCGTTCGGATATTATGCACTCTATCTTACGGAGTACATCATTCGGATATTGTGTTCTGGTTTTAGAGCGAAAGTCGCATATCGCAGTATATCATACGAGCAGGAGGCTTATAGTCATCAGAATGATATGATATACCTTAAAAGAAGAACACCATTCGCTTCGGTATTATTTCTTTTTAGGTAGAATCTCTAATTTTTCTTTGTTTCATTTTTTTGGTGCTACTCACTTAATGTGGGTGGCACTTTTTTTTGGTGCGTTTGTTTATTATTGTGCTCTATGGACTTCAAAATGTCCGTGATGGGCTTTACGTTTTACTTTGCTATCTTTGCACCCGTAATCGGTTACAACCTAAAAGTGTGTATTAAACAAATTTTTCTAAACAAAAAAGAGACAACATTATGGCAGAAATTTATCAACTTTATTGATAAATTTTAGCAAAAATCTTTTGTGTTTTATTCTATTTGGCACTTTTTATTTTTTCAATAAATTCGTCTACGTCTTTACAATAGATAGGATTTTTTACCTCTTGTAAAAACAACGCCCTTGATGCCTCATTTGTCATTCCTTCGAAAGAATAACCATTGCCGTGAACAGACTTTTCATACAACGATGTGCTATAATCCAACCAATCGGAATCGACAAATTCTGCGCAAACACAAAGTGGTATTCCTGCGTCATTTATCTTTTGTCGTATTTCCTTGGAATTTTCCTTTAGGATAAACGTTTTGTCTTCCATCTGTCTATATCCATGTTTAGCCGTTTGTAACTGAATATAAGTTTCTTGATAGCCCAACCATGCTTACAAAGATTAGACTTGAGCCGCTTCTTTGTTTTACGCGGTATGCGATACCTTTTGCCAGCAATCTTCTTATATTGCTTGCCTACCGACCTAAATTCTTTTTGTTCCATAAGCGTTATTTTATATCGTTAATATAAGCCCACCTTTTAACCCTAAAGTCGTTTCTTACATTAGGATGCACATTGCAATAAGACTTTGGGTGAAAATACGATGTTTTGTAAGCATCACGCCAAAAGCCCTCTTCAAAATAAAAACACACCCTATAAGGATAGTGCTTGGTGTAGGTTTCCACAAGCACATATTCGTATGGTTTTGGTTTCTTTCGTAAGTCGTGCCAAATGGTTTCCATAAGCGTTAATCTTCCAATTCAACCCCTTTTTCTTCTAACCAATCTCGCAAATCAATCATTAAATGATTTTCCAAGTGTTCTTTTACCTGTTGTGCATCACCACAGGATAATTTTCTAAACTCTTTCATCATACATTCAGATGAAATAAATTCATGTGCAAAGTTTTCGCAAAATGTATGAAAATCCTTTCTTGTTATCTGTTCCATAAGCGTTATTCTTTTGTCATTTATAAGGTGATTCTAATTTAATATCGAATCTTCCAGTAGCGTTTAAGAGTGAAAGCATATAACCCTTATCAAGTTTTCCCTTGTAAGGTTTCAGACCCGCATTTTTAAGTTTGTCACAAGTTAAACTATTTATAAAGCCTATGCCTTTTTGTTTATTGTCTTTGAAGTTGACATAAAGCCGCACATATTGTACTTGCTCCCAATCTGGCCAAACCTGTATTTCTTCCCAATCCTCAACAACTGAACAACCGTCTATTTTTATTCCTGCGAATAGTTTACGGAAATTGGATTTTTTCTCTTCGTCTGTCATAACCATCTTAAATTAAGTTCCCATAAAATCGCCATTGCAGTTCGTTGGCAAAAATCCCTTTCGGTTTCAAACCTTTCTTGTTCGTTAGACTTGTCTTTTTCTTTATCCATAAGCGTTAGTTTTTAATCTCTTAAACTACTTTCTAAAAGTCTTATACGTTTCTCGATTGCATCTTTCATGCTTTCAAGCGCACATATCTGTGTTTCCACTATGTGCTTTGGCGATTCGCTCTCAATATGCCAATGCAGGACGCTGTCATCTTCACCTCCTTTTATGGCAATACTACCAACCCATTTTTCTGCTAAAAAACCATTTGGGTACTCACGCTCAATCGGTGTAAAAGTTGTTGTAATATCAATCATAAGCGTTAAAGTTTAAAGGTGTCCTAAGTTTGGAAAGTAACGACGTTGGCTTTCATCCCATTTTGCTATGCAGCCACAGAACTCACAACGAAAGTCAAGACCTTCGACAGCGTAACCCTCACGCGAGCATTGGGGGCAAATTGTATTATAGCGGCTGGGTATCGTTATCCAATGCCGTTGAAAACTATCGTCCGAATCAAGAGACCCATTTTCGTACATCATTTTTAGGATAGAGGTTATGTCTTTAACAGAACTTTCGGATAAGTCTAATGTCCTGTCTCTCAATAAGTTATTGAGTATCTTCTGTACGTCAGCATTTGTGAAATGAAATTCTTTGAGAGAACTTGCTTGTTCTTGAATATTCCTTTGATATTCCGTCTCTAAGTATTCTTTTAAGTGAACACAATTCGGTGTTTCAAGCAAAGTTTCGGCTTTCTTTTGGAATTGCGCCAAATATTCTTCCTCGTCTTCGGACGACACATTTCTCTTAAATTCAGCCGTATCGAACACGCTTGCGTATGCAACGCGAATATCCTCTTCAAGAACTACTTGGAGTACAAATAAATACTCCCGTAGTGTAAAATCCACAAGCCTTACATGTAAAGCATTCTGTGTATCTCTGTAGTTCAGCATATCTATATTATTTAATCTGTTATTTCAATCTTCCACCTATATAGTGCGTCATAAACACGCTTGGTTATAAGCTCTTTGCTGTAGTATTCGTCTGCAACTTCTTTAATATATTGTTCCTTTGCTGACTTATAAGCCATGAACGCCTCTTCTTGCGTATCATACACACCAAGACTAACATGTTTATCAGCCCTTTTTAATAGTGCAGCAAATCGACCCTTGTGAGTAAGT
>Ga0326514_10001264_pt1 | contig 16629 bp, 20 predicted proteins | sample 3_2548_0518_D_FD_203653 | JGI IMG/M metagenome (GOLD analysis project Ga0326514, IMG submission 203653) | Bovine rumen microbial communities from UC Davis, California, United States - 3_2548_0518 | ecosystem: Host-associated > Mammals > Digestive system > Stomach > Rumen | place: USA...
CAGCCTTGCTTTTGACCGATTCCAGTCCGTCGTCCACCTGCTGGGCGGTGTGGTCCAGCTGGTGACCGATCAGCGCGCCGCTTGCGTCTCTGATTTCTGTTGCCATCGTCATTCCTCCTTTTCCGGGGCGCAGAACAACAGTGTTCCTGCCGCCGTGATGGTGTCAATCCGTTTCTGGGCGGTGTCCATGCTGTCCAGCGCCGTGCGAACCCGGCTGTCCAGCTTGTCCACCCAATCTTTGTAGGGGTCGGGGGGCTCGCTCTCCGCTGTGCCCGCAAGGCTCTGCCGCACGACGGTGCGCCAGGTGCGGGTTTTCGCCACAGCGTCCCCCACCAGCCAGCTGAGTTCCGCCCTGCCGGTGCCAGCCTGTCCCACGTCCGTTTCCGAGATGGTCCAGATCACCGTACCGCCGTCCTGCTCCACGTTGGCGGGAAGGTACTTTGTTCCGTCCGGGAGCTTTGCCACAATCTCCGCCGTGCCGGCCCCGTACAGTTCCACAAAGGCGGCACAGTCAAAGATGATCTGCCGGGTCAGGTTCTCCCCTACCCGCCCAAGATAGAGGGCGTCAGGCGCCCGTGGAGCGCCGATGTCTATGGTTGTGATGTTCATACAATTCCTCCTTTCCTCCTCATCCGCAGGCAATCCACGACACGGTCATTGTGCCCGCAGAGGACCGCCAATAGGTCAAATCAAAGCCCGTTGTGCTGGTGTTTGCCACGCCCACATGGGCGTTTTGAGGTGCACTTATATGCGGCGTCACTGTAATCGCCGGGGTTGAGGTAAACGCCGTGCCGAAGTCAATGTGCACGGATCCCGCCGTTGCCGCCGACGCTGTGACGGTGACTCTGCCGCTCTCTAGTTCGAGTGGTCTATTGTTCACATAGACGTTTCCGTTCAGATAGATGTCTCCCCAGTATTTCTGCTCTTCCTCGCCGTATGTCGCATCAATTGTGATTTGCTTGCCAGACATTCTAATATTTAATGCAGATAAATAAACGTCTGTGCCGTTAACCTCTGTTTCGACTTCCTCTTCACCTTCGTAGCTGACATACGATTGAACGGATAACCCGGAACGATTCTCACCAACCGAAAGAGAGAACCCTTGATACTCTTCATTTTTCGTTAAAACCAACTTGTAGTAATCATTAACAACTTGAAAACTGTTTGTTGCCATAATGTTCTGTGCAAATAGGTTGTCAACGTCAATGTACTGAGCCTTTAACTTTCCAGTTGTAGCTGCACCCATGTCGAGTGAAGCGATTTTCCCGTGCTGGATGGTTGCGTCCGCAATCTTGGCGTTGGTGATGGACAGATTCGCAATGGCGTTTTCTCCCAGCTCAAACGCAGACCACGCCGAGCCTGTCCAGGTGTTGATCCGGTTGTCGCTGCCGGTGTCGAACCAGATGTCCCCCGCTGTCAGTCCGTCTGACGTGGTAGGGGCCGTGCTCTGATGAAACACCTTGTTCTTCCCGTTGGCGGACTGCATCGCCCTGTTGGCAGACTGCTGGGCTGTGCGGGCCGCCTCCGCCGCAGACTCCACCGCCTTCTCCGTGGGGCCCTTCACCCCGCTGGTTTTCTCCGCCACACTCTGCCCATAGGCGCTGATCTGGCACTTACACCCGCCGTCCATGCTGAGCTGCACCTGCATCACCGGCACGGAAACCGTCGCGCCCTCCCGGTTGGTCACCTCCACAATGTCCCCCGGCTCCGTCAGCGCGCCGCCGTAATAGCCGATGTCCGCGATGGGATAGGCATAGCCGCCGATGTCGCTCCAGACGGCCTCCAGCCGACTTTGGGTCATGTAGGGGCACTCCACAGCCACGGCCTGAGCGGCGTCCCCGGCAGTCAGGGTCTGCTCCTCGTCCCCCTCTCCGGGCACCGTACAGGTCAGGCCCGCCAGCGTCACCGCGCCGCCGTTGGACAGCTCCCCGGAGTAGTAGTTGTCCGGTGTAACCTCCTCGCCGCTCGGGCTAAACCAGACAAACCGGATCGCCCCTTCCCGGGTCACCACCGCATTCTTGCCGCACAGCGCCGCCAGATACCCCAGCATCTCCCGGCAGGTGTAACCGGACAGGCTGCCGCTGACGGTCATCGTTGCCCCGTCCATCGTGTCCTGCTCCACAGTCAGGCCGCACTGCTCCGCCAAATCCTCCAGCACCGCCGCCACGGTGGAGCCGCCGTCTAACCCGGGCAAATACCCGCCGCCCAGGGCGTAATACGCCCCGTCATAGGCGGTGAACTCGGTGTGGTCATCGCTTCTGCGACAGTCCGTCACCACGAAGCTGCCCAGGGGCAGCCACTCCACAGACCCGTCCACTTCTGCGCCGACTTCCGCCCGAATCTTCATGTCCAGCAGGCTCAGCGCCCCGTGTATGGTGCAGCTCAGCGCTGCGGCATACACGCCGCCGATGCCGATGTTCTCCCCGCAGCAGGCGGCGGTGTAGCTCATGGACAAAATACTCTCCTGCTCCAGCTTGCCCCCGGGCAGCCGGTCCGCCGCCAGAACGAACAGCTGCGAGCCGTTAGAATCCTGCAGCGGCACCGCCGTGGGAACCATCAGCGGCACAGCCTCCGCCAGCAGACGGAAGTGGACCAGCCGTTGATTCAGCGCCTGGGCCAGTTGGTTGGTTGTGTTGTACATTTCCTCCCTCCTTTCTTCGGACTAACAATTATAGAACATTTGTTTCGGGTAGGCATAAGACGAATATTCTATTTCTCCACAAACGTCACACTCACCGACCGATAATAAAAAACACCGTCTCCGATGTATCCCAGCACCTTCTTGGCGATGGGTCCCCGATAGCAGTTAATCTTAGTCGTCTCCCCGTTTTCGTTGAGTTCCAGATTGAAAAAGCCGCCGTCCACAGTGACAGCGGCTTCGATTCTTCTTACTTCTTCGGCGGTAAGCACGCCCCAGGTCACCTCAAAGGTTTCCTTGCCGGCAATCACCGTGCCCACCATGCTGCCGCTGGCCGTGCGCCCCGTGTTAGCGCTCCAGATCAGCTCACCGGAGCAGTTGATCTCCACTGGCGCAGGAAGTGCCGTGCCGCCGGCCCTGATTACAAACGCTGCCACATTGCCCCTCCTTACACCTTGAGTTCGCATTTTCCGGTTGCGTACGTGTTCCGGTTCGTCTGTCTGATGAAATACTTCCGCAGGCTTTCCTCGTCAATTCTGTAAACCGGCATGGTCTTGAGCATCGTTACCAGCTCCAGCAGCAGAGCATAAATACGGGGGTCAGAGCCTCCGGCGCTGCTGGCTGCCTCTCTGGCCATTTCCAGCAGTTTGCGCTCCGGTGCCACGACCTCACCCTGATGCCGGTTGTCGCCGATCATGGCCAGCTGAGGGGTGTTCTTCCGCACATAGCCGCCCTGTGCCAGTTTGGGAATGGAGACATTCTTCAGCAGCGGAATCCTGTGGATGGCGTTGTTGACCCTGCTGATAACATTGCGGTTGAACCAGCTTTTCAGATTGTTCACTGTTGCGGCGATTTTCAGCTTGATGGACACCGTCTTATCCTTGAACTTTCCCATCAGGCTGCTCCACTTACCCTTCAGCTCTGACCACGATGTGGCGACTCTCGCCTTCATGTCGGCTGTCTTGTCATTGATGTTTTCCGTGATGCCGTGCCATTTGCTCTTCAAATCGCTCCAGCTGGTGGCCACCCTCGCTTTCAGATCCGCCGTCTTATCCCTGATGTTATCCGTGATGTCGTTCCACTTGCCCTTCAGGTCAGACCACGATGTCGCAATCTTCGCTCTCAGCTCAGCCGTCTTGTCCTTAACGTTGGCGGTCAGGTCGTTCCACTTGCTGGTCAGTTCCTCCTTTTTGTCAGAGAAGAAGGCACTGATTTTGACGGTGAACGTTCCCAGGCTTTCTGTGATTTTATCCCGGATAGCGCCCAAGTCAGGCACACTCTCAATCAGATTGCTTAAGACGTCTGCGGCGGTTTTTACCCAGTCCGAAAAGGTCTTGATTTTGTCCGCAGTCTTTGCTACAGCGTCCAGCAGATCGGTGCCAATTAGCTCCACGACGGGCGCAAGCACCGGCATAACCTTGTCCGCGATCCAATTGAGCAGCGGCTTCAGCACCTGTTCCCAGCACGTTTTCAGAAGGTCAACCACCGCTCCGAGGGCGTCGGTCAGACTGGTGACCATGGGGCTCAGATGCTTCTCCCACACCTCCACGGCCTTATCCGCCAGCTTGTCCAACACCGGGGCCATGTACTTGTTATAGCCGTCCAGCAGCGTGCCATAGATCTGAGACACGCCGTCCGTCAGGGATTGCAGGAACGGTTGGATATGCTCATCGTAGAGCTTCTGCACCTTATCCCAGGAATCCTGCACGAACTTCACAGCCCCGTCCAGCACCTTTCTGGCCGGGGCCAGCATGTTCTCCAGCGCCGTCTTGATCTTGTCCTTGTTGTCGATGAAAGGCTGCGTCAGGGCGTTCAGCGTATCTCTGCCCACCTTGGCGCCCAGCTCCGTCAGCCCTGCGAAGCCTTCTCCCAGCATGGTCAAAAGATCTGCGGTGATCTGCTTGGCATCGTCAGAGCGGAAAGCGCTGAGCACCTCCGCCACCGCCTGGGCAAAATTGCCCTTGATGGTCTCGGTCTCACCACTGATGTCAAACATCCGGGTGATAAAGCCTACAATCCGCTCCCGGTTCTGCTCCAGTGCGTTGGCTGCGCCCCCGGTCAGGTTGTCCGCGATGGTGGCGCCGATAGAGGCCAGCGCTCCCACCTGCTGGCCGAAGCTGTAGGCAAGTGTCTGCACGTAGCGCTCCGCCCCAGCCTGGACCCGCTCATCGTCGAAGATGTCGGTGAGGCTGTCCCGAATGCGCCCTAGATTGTCCTGGATGGACTGGAGCACCGCTGCATCTCCGAAACCGGACCAGAAGCCGCCCACAAACAAATCCTTGAGGGCCTTGAGCTTTTCTGTCAGCTTGTCCAGCGGTCCCCCGTCGCTGCCCACGTCATAGGCGGTGTTCTTCAGGGCGCTGGAGGTGTCCCCCAGTGCGCCAGACACACCGGAGCCGCCTGCCCCGCTGCCGGAACCAGAACCGCCGCCAGGGCCTCCAGAACCGCCGCCGGAGCTGCCGGAGTCATTGTCTCCCAGTTTGTTGATGACATCGAAGCCTGCGAGGCTGCGCTGCATTTCCTTCGCCGCCTGCTTGGCGTCCCTGGCCGCACCCTTGGCAGAGTCCCCCACGCCGGAAAGTCCGTCAGACGCGCCCGAGGCGGCCTCCTCTGCCCCGGCCATGGTGTCGCCCAGGCTGTCGCCCAGCGCCGCCATAGAGGCCCCGGCCCCTGCCGTCATGTCCTCCGACTCCTTGCCGAACAGAGAGAACACAAAGCTCTTGAAGGTGTTGGCCGCCTTGACCAGCGCACCCATGAATGCATTCAGCCCCCGGATGGCCGGGGACAGCGCCGCGATCAGCACAGAGCCGATGACGATGCACAGGGATTCAAACTGGAGCTTGAGGATTCTGACCTGGTTGGCCCAGCCATTGGAGGTTCGGGCAAAGTCCCCCGACACGTCACTGAGCTTGGACAGAATGAACTGATACCGCAGCGCCACCTTCTGCTGCTCCGACATCTTTGCCGTGGTGGTGCCAAAGCCGTGCTGGAGTGCGTACTGGTCCAGGGCGGTCTGGGTCATCACGATGCCCAAATCCTTGAGGCTCTCCGTCTCCCCCGAGAAAACCGCTTTCAGCTTGGTGTAGGCGGCGTCCTGGTCGATGTTGTAGAAGGACGCCACGTCTCCCGCAAGCCCTGCAAGGGTGGTGCTCATCTCCGCTGCCTCGCCCTCAGCGAAGCCGAAGGCCTTGGCCATGGCCCCGAAGGTGCCGGAGTAGCGCTTGGCCATGATTTCGCTCAGGCCGAACTGTTGGGCTGCATTTCGGGCGAAGTCGTTGATTTTCCCGCTCATGGACGTGAAGGTCACGTCCACCACGTTCTGCACCTCGGCAAGGTCTGAACCCAGGTCGATGCACTTCTTGGAAAAGCCTACCAGCGCCTTAACGCTCAGCCCGGCTACCAAAGCGGCCCCCAGCTTCTTTCCGATGCCGCCGAAGGTGCGCTCCAGCTGCGGCTGCATGGCGTTTGCCTGCCGCTGTACCGGCTTGCTGTTCAGGTGCAGACCGAGGAATACCTTGCCCACCTCTGTGCTCATCCGCTCTCACCTCCTCCTGCCATGTGTGCAAATGCGTCCTGCATGGTCTTTAAGAACACGTTCAAATCCTGTTCGGAGACCTGTTCGGCCTGTTTCGTGCGCCATCGGTTCCGGATGCGCCGCTGCTCCGGGGTGAACTGTTTCAGCACCTCCGGGTCGTCCTCTGCCCGGATGGCCACAATGCGTCCCAGCGGCGTATCGGGGGAAATTCCCGCCAGAAGGTCGCAGAATTCCCCCCACCGCATGGTTTTCGCCTCCCGGCTCAGCCGGATGCCGTACTGATCCTGAAAGCTGGCCACGATCAGGCCGAAGTCCTCGATCAGGTCGTAGTAGGGTCCCCGCTGCCCTCGTCAGCCTCGCCGGTGTCGGTGATCAGCTCCACAGCGGTATTGATCACCTTCATGTAGTTGTTCAGGCTCAGATGCAGACCGGCGAGCTTCTTCCGGCCCTCGGGGGTGAACAGCTTCTCAATCATCCGGGGCACCTGGGAGTAGGCAAGGCCGTTCTCCTCGTTCATCTGGCCCAGAATGGTCAGTACGGTCTCCGCATCGGCGTTGACCTCGATCTCCTCACCTTTGATGACCAGGCGGGGATTCTCGTCAAAGCTGAGCTTCTCGGTAATGTCAATCACTCTTGCCATGATTCATTTCCTCCTTTAGCCTGCCGCTGCTGCCGTGTAGGTGGGCTTGCCGTTGCTCTGGATCTCGAATTCCAGCGGCGCCACGTTGGTGGAGTCGCCGCTGCCCACGTTGGTCACGTTGATGACCGCATCCGCGAACTCCACCTTGCTGCCGTCGGGGAAATTCCACACCACCGGCTTCTCTGCGTCCCGGCCGTTGACCCAGGCCAGGCCGGCGATCAGGTCGTTGCCATCGTCGCCGATGTTCCGCTTGGCGGTGACGCTGATGGTGACGCCCTTGGCGGTCAGCAGGCGGCGCACCCAGCCCTCGGTGTCAAAGGGATGCCACTCCTCCACGCCGTTGTCAAAGGCCACGGAAAAGGTCTCGCAGTCCGCAATGGACTTGCTGTCCACCTGGAACTGGTTCTCATAGCAGGGATACACTCCGCTTTTTGTTGCCATAGTCTCATTCCTTTCTTTTTTCAATCGCTATCGCCCGTCGGCGGCACAAACGTGGTCGCAAATTTTTTGTACCCCGAAGGCCGCCGAGGGTTCAAAGTGCTCTTGTACAGTAAAAATTCAATTCGATGACGTACTCATACACGCCGCCCTCGTCTGTGCCCACAGCCACCGGCTCCGGCACGTTGGGCTGTACATACTGGATGTGAGCGCCGGAGGGCACGTCCACATGGGCCGCCCCGAACAGGCAGTTCCACAGCCTCAGGGCGGCATCCTCGGTCTCCCGGGCGTTCTGGTTCCAGTGCAGGAGCAGACTCACCGCCTTCACGTCGTAGCTGGACAGGCCGCCCAGCGCCATGACGGGAGGGCCGCTTCTTCTGCGGCTGTACACGCCCAGGCTCTTTTCCTGCTTGTTGTCCAGCCGCCCGATGTAGTAGTGCTCCGACACATCAAAGGTTTTCAGCCAGTCCCGGATTTCTGCTAAGGTCACAGTCCCGCCTCCCTTCTGTAGAGCTCCGCAAAGGCCTTCTGTGCAAACGCTTCGTGCTCGCCGCCCTCTGCCCAGGGTTCGAACCACTTGCCCCCTGCATTGGGGTTCTCGTCCTTGTAGAAGTCATACTCCGGGTGGTAGTACAGCCGCCGGGCGTAGGGCGTGCTGGACACGATGTCCACCTGCCCCTGAGCGCTGCGGGAGCAGTCCACAAAGGTGCTGTCGTTCTGGAGGTGTCCCGTCCGGAAGGGAACCACCTGAGCCTGCACGATCTCTGTGTGAATGGCCTCCGCCGTCTGCTCCAGCGCACGGATGGCGGCCTGATCCAGCTTGCGCAGGGCGGCGTGATTTAGTTTGATTTTTACGAAGCTCATTGGAACCGCACCTCCGTATAGTTCACGCTGCCGTCCGGGTTCCGGGCCTTGATGCTCTCCACAATCTCCCGGCGCACGCCGAACACCTCGGCCCAGCCGCCGGAAATGACCGGGATGCCCGGGCAGATGTCTCCGGGGAAGTAGGCCCGGCCCGTGATGCGGACGTACTTCTGCTCCGCCGTCAGAACGGTCTTGGCGCCGTCCTGCCAGTTGCACAGCCCCGCAAAGGAAAAGGCCTCGATGGGCGCTCCGTCCTCATCCAGGCCTTCCTGTTGGATGGTCAGCCGGATGGGTGTCTTACACACAGCCTCCGGCACAAGGGGTGGGTATTTCATGGCGTTCACCTCGCAAGGCGGCAGCACAGCCCCGTCTGCTCCAGCAGGGCGTACACATCCCGGAGCATGGCTACGCCGGACTCCACCTCCACGTTCCAGCTCTGGCCGAACTGCATGCTCACGCCGTTGATGGCGTAGGAGGAGAGCACCGACTGAATGAGGTCGGCGTTCTCCAGCTCAAAGTGGGCCTGCCGGCACGCCACCTCGGTGACAATCTCCTGCTGAAAATGCGTCAGGTTCTCAAACCCCACCGCCACAATGCGGTTGAAGGTCAGAGCGTCCACGTGCCGGGAGGCGGTGCGCAGAGCCGTGGCGAGGTTCTCGCTCTCATCCTCCGGGAAGAGGGCCAGATAGTCCTCCTCAGTTGCGTAGGGGGTGTAGGCCATGGGGATCACTCCTTCTTGAGCTTGTCCAGCTCCTTCTTGAGCTTCTTGTTCTCTTCCTCCAGGGCTGCGTACTGCTCGTAGGGCACGGTTTTGCCCTTGCAGTAGGCAATCAGCTTGCCCTTGTCGTCGTAGATGTCAAAGCCCTCGGCCCGGCGGCGCTCTTTCTCCGCCTCGGTGATGGTATAGACCCGGTTTCCCTTCACTGCTTTCATGGTCTGCACCTCCTTACGCCTCGACGTTCATCTTGCAGCCGTCCACCTTGCGCTCCAGCAGGAACAGGTCCAGATAGCGCCGGTTCTGGTAGACGTACTTGTCAGCGGTGCGGGAGTCGGTGCCGGGGGTGAACAGCTTGATATAGCTGTACTTCTGCCGGGCCACCACACAGCTGGGGTGGATCAGAATGTAATTGATCTGCTTGGCGGTGCTTGCGGGAGTAAAGCCGTCGGTGAAATCGTAAGCGGTCTTCATCCGGGCAGAGGGTACAGAGACGATCTCTACATCATCCAGGCTGTGCACCTTGCGGTTGATGCTGCCGCTGCCGCCGCTCACACTGATCTGACGCTGGATGCCGTCGGCCTCCTTCAGCAGCTTGCGCACGGCGGGGGTGCAGTAGAGAATACGGCCCTCCTCGGGCACGCCGGCATCGTCCATAGCCGCCATGTCCGCATCGAACTGCTCCAGAATGTTGGCAGCGGTCAGGGCGGTGGTGCCCGCCGTCTGCTTGTAGTTAGTCACATACTCGGTGTGCAGCTTGGAGAAGGCGTAGGCGTCCCGCTCGGGAATGGCCTGCTCCTCCTCGAAGGTGTTCTGGATGTTGGCTACAGACACCGCCAGGTTGGTCTCGTCGATGTCCATGGGGTCCATGGCGATCTCAATGTCCCGGTCAAAGGCCAGCTTCTTGGGCTCCCAGTCGTTGGTCACAGTGCCGGTGTTAAAGCCCATGGCGCTGCGGTTGTGGTCCTTGTAGCCGCTGACGGTGATCCGGGGCAGCTTGATGGTCTGGGCGTTGAGGAACACAACGCCGGGGTTGGAGTTGAACAGTGCGTCAGACTTGGACTCCGCCGCGTACTTCTGGGCCAGAATTCTGGTAAACTGTTCTGCATAGCTGTAAACTGCCATAGTGATTCATCTTCCTTTCTGTTAATTACTTCACGCCGAAGATTTTCTTCAGCTGTTCTTCGTCGCTGACGGCGCCGGAGGAGCCGGTATCAGCCCCTACACGAATCCCGCCGCCCTGCTGAGCGTCGCCGGAAGCGGCAGCCGTCTTGAGCTGGGGGATGTCCTCCAGCACCTTGCCGATGGCCTCCTTGAGCTTCTCCTCGTCCACCTTGCCCTCCGCCACTACGCCGGTCAGGTCCGCCATTTTCATGACGTAGGGCATGGTCCGCAGCTCCACCCCAAGCTCCGCCGCCATGAGCAGGGCCTTATTCTCCATGCCGGCACGGAGGGCCTGCGCCTGTGCAGCGGAAACCTGGGTCTGCAAAGCTGCCGGGTCGGGAGTGTTGGCGGCCTTCTGTGCCTTGAATGCGGCAATGGCCTGAGCGGCCTCCTCCCCGGTGATACCCTGCTGTTTGAAGTAGCCCTTGAGGACGCTGTCCTCGTTGGCCTTCTGCCGCCCTTCCAGGATTCCCGCCAGCTTGTCGTAGTCAAAAACCGGTGCGCTGCCGGTCTGTGACTGAGTCTGCTGAGCAGCTGCCTGCTGCTGGCCCTCGTTCTGCTGGGTCTGGTTGTTGGTTTCGTCTGCCATGATACATTCCTCCTGTTTTTGGGGTGTCTCCCCGTTCTCTGTTTTTAAGGCGGTGGCGCCGCCGTGTGGGTATGAAAAAAGCACGGTGCGGGGTGCAACGTGCTTGATTCGATGTAGTTGTATAACGTGCATCTTTGGTTCTAACATGCACGTTATGCCCTGTTTGGAGAGGTTTTATCTCCAAAAGAGGGGACTTGTGGTTTTTAAGTGGGCATAAGAAAACCGCCTTGACCGTGGTCGGGGCGGTTTTGAGGTTATTCTTCTGGTTGGAAGCGGATTTCCTTGTTCGGGTTACATAGATCTTTCAAGGACTCTGGGTTGACATCCTTCTCTAACATAACGCTCTTCGGGATTCCATCCGGATAAGCGTCGCATTTAACGAAGCCGTGATAATGCTTGCAACCCCCGCAGGGCAGCACTCTCGCAGCAGGAGGAAAAAAGAATCTATCATTTGGGTCTTTGGGGTTCATTACATCTCCTCCAAGTAAATAGTGCTTCCGTCAATCCTGGTCGGTATCAAAACAGCGTCTCTCGGCAACAGCACTTCTTGCTCGTTGCCATTCCACTCAGATATGTCCTTACCGTGCTTAACGTCAATGACCATCTGTATTTCCATAGATTCATCATAGACAGTTTTGCCAGTGGATGTATAGGCCGGATGTCGAGTTGGTGTTCCAACAGCATACTGCGCCATAAACTCATCTCGGCTGACCATGTCTGTGGAAATAGAGCGATAGACTCTGCCGGAATAGTCAGGGAGCTTCTTCAGCGCAGCATCAAGGTCTTTTATGAGCTCCTGTTGCATCGGTGTTAGGCGGGTGTCTGGATTCCGAAGTGCGTTATTCAAGGCATACGCATCGGCAGACATGTATTGCTTGATTGCGTTTACATCCTTCTCGTTCAGTATACCATTCTCACCGGATTTTTCAACCCTCTTCTCCGGAACCTTCTCCCGCTTTTCCTCTCTGCCCTCGTTCAGCGTCAGCTCCCTGAGCTGTCCTCTCCACTCCTCTGCTCTGGCCGCGTACTTCCGCCGGTTCCCATCGTCCAGAGCGTACATCGCCAGCCGTCCCCACTTCTCCACCTGCCTCTCAGCGTAATCCTCCCGGTTCTCCTGCTTCTCGGCCTCCACAGCCTCCCGGACTTCTCCCTTGGTGGCCGGGTCCGGGGCAGAGCTGATGCCGGGAAAGTAGGTTGTGGGCTTATCCTTGCACCGGGGATGCAAAAAGCCAGCCGCCATGGCCTCACTGAGCAAGGGATGCACCCTGTCCGGCTTGCCGCCGGAATAGACATCATCCACCAGCACCTTCCCCAGCCATGGAATACAGTGCGGGCAGGCGTGGCCGTGGTTCCCGTTCTTCATGGTCCCCCGCCGGTTGACGATCACCAGCGAAATGCCCCACTCCTGCCGCTTCTTCCCTTGTCCCATGAGGTAGGCCCGGCGCTCTGCCGTGCGGATGTACATGTCGGCATAGTCGCTGATGGTGTGGCGGGCGCCGTTCTTATACACGATGGAGTCGATTCCCTTGGCAAGAAAGTCCTTTGCGGCCATGTCAACGGCCGTCTCCACCGTGCCCGCTCCCGTGTTGGCGTACACCTGGGCATCAAAGATGATCTTCCGATACTGGTCATTGGCCCGGCGCAGAACAGCCTGCTCCGCCTTTTGAAGATCGTGCTCTGTGGCGTCCAGCAGGGCATCCAGCTTACTTTGGTTCACCCGGAAAAAGGCATCTCCGGCGCCCTGAACGGTTCCACGGCCCCCCGCAGAGATTCGCTTGCGGAGGGACTTGTGATCCACGAGCGCGTTCAGAATGTTCAGCTCCTCCTCCTTCTGGCCTTTGGCCTCCGCTTCCGCGATGGCCTTGCGGATCCTGGCATTGATGCTGGCAAAGCGTCTGCCGTACTTCTTCGGATTGCTCCGCCGCAGCTGTTCCAGCGCCTTGAGCTGCTCCACCTGCCACTGGGACCAGTCAAAGCCCTCGGCTTTCTCTTCGTTCAGGTGCCGGGAAAGGTTGCGCATCATGGAGCCGATCAGCTCGTCCTCGATGCGCTGGAACGCCTTTTTTGCATCATAGGCCATTGCAGAACGCCTTGATTTCGGAGCGCTTATAAGCCGCTCTGGCCTGTTTGGTCTGGGTTTTGGTCAGGTGATCGTTGCGCAGCTCGATGTAGCCCTTGCCCTTCTGGAGGGCGTAAATGCCCACGGGCACCTGCTCACTGGCCAGCTTCAGCAGGCTGTCCTTCCGTTTCTCCGTCACCCGGTAGGCTCTCTTCCCCACCAGCACCGTGTACATCATTGTTCTCTGCTCCTATGTCCTAAATCATCTATTACTATCGTTCCGCCTTAGCCCGTCAGGAGATTACTTCCAGGCGCAGCCTGGTCCAGATTGACCGCCGGTTCTTCCATCTCCACAAGGCCCTGCTCTGCCTTGAGCCGGGCCACCTCCTGCTGCTTCCATGCCTCGTCCCGGGAATCGCCGTAGAGCTCGTCCACGGAAGCCTCCAGCGACATGATCCCCTGGGTCTTTGCCTTGCCCACAGTCTCCACCTGGGATTCAAAGGACGGGTTGGCATAGTCCCCAAAGGCCACATCCGCCTCGATGTCCGTGGGGGCGCCCTGGCCCCGCATTTCATAGGCCACCTTGAGCACCGTTTCCGCCAGCCGTTTCAGGTCCTCCTGCAGCGGCTCCACGATGCTGGCCCGGGTGTAGAGAGTGACCTTTTCCTTTTCCCGCTGGGCTTCTGCGTTGTCCAGCTTTTTCATGTCAATGCCCAGCGTACTGGGGGAGATCAGCCCTTGCAGACACTGGTCCAGCGCCGTGGCGTAGGTTGCCACATAGCTGTCGTGGGGAATGGCGGGCTGCTCCGTCTGGATCTTGTTCTCCGCCCCCTGTGCCATGTCGCTGGCCGTGGAAATAAAGCGGTCGTCGAATGCGTTGGGCCTGCGCAGCTGTCCATTATTTGGATCCCTGGGAATCAGCTTGTCGGGGATATAGGTCTTGGTGCGCCCCGCCCGAAGAGCGTCCATCCACTGGCTCCAGGCCTCATCCAGCGCATCGAAGTTCTCAATCTTCCGGTCGAAAATGCTCTGACCCCGGCCTTCCCATCGGCCGGAGGGAAAGAACTGGACGGGAACCGCCATGATATAGCGATCCGACTCGCTGCCAAACACAATGGGAACCAGATCCGCCAGCCCTTCCACCTCTGTCAACTCTCTGGGCTTGCCGTCACGGTAGAGCTCATAGTGGACATAGTTCAGACCGTAGACCTCCCGCAGCTCATAAAGCCCGCCGCCGGGAGCCTTGACCGGAGATTTGAAGATGATCTCCGTCACCCTGCCCCGCTTCATAGTGTAATCCACCCGGTCGCCGGGGAAAAACTCCACAATGGGCAGGTCGGAAATCTGCGGGTCGATGGAGATCTTCCATGCCCCGTCCCCGATGTACAGCACCTCTTTCAGCGTGCGCTGCAGCAGCTTTTTGAAGCGGTTCTCCTGCTCCACCTCTTCCCACAGATCGGTATAGGCCTGAGAAGAAAAGGTGATTGTGCTGAGGTTATTCGCCACAATGCCGGAGAGCGTGTCCACAATGATAGAGGGCAGGCCGGTGTGGATTTTCCGCATCTCCATGCCCGGCGTGGAGCGGGAGGCCCAGAACATCCGGCGCATATTCCCGTCTGCAATCTGCTGGTAGAGCTGCTCCAGCTCGTTGGAGTCTCCCCGATACCAGAGCCGGTTCTTGATGGCGTTGGCCTGATAGTCCAGCCGCTCCTGAATATTGATTTGCAGGGATTGGGGCGGTTCCAGCCGCAGGAAGCTCCGCATCCCCTCTCTGATCTTGTCCATAATCCACATAGTCCTCTTACCCTATCATGTGCTGGTATGGAATCCAGCCGTACTGATTGCTGTTGATGGTGTGGTCATTGCCGTCCTCCGGCGCTCCCTTCTCGGTATAGCTGTAGGTGTTCAGCTCGTGGATGTGCTCCCGGCAGTGCTCCAGCACCAGGTATTTCCCCGTCTCCAGCCAGCCCAGCTGCAGGTTGATGCGGTCAATGATCTGGGTCTTGTAGCTGGGATTGAACACATACACACAGGGGTGCTTTCGGGCATACTTGGCTAGCTCCGTCAGCGTGGCCTGATCGGCGCTGTCCACAAAGACGTTCCGGAACATGCCCCACTTGCGGGCGCAGCGGTCCAGAAACACCACAAAAGCCGCCGCCACGTCTGAGGGGGCGAAGGGGGTCTGGGTGTCCCGGTTGTTTCGCACGTCCTCCTCCAGAATGACCAGCGTCCCGTCCCGGGTGATGCCCTGCATGGTCATGGCGATGGTGTCGGGGCTGGAAGCAGAATAGGATGTGTCCAGACCGGCGGAGAGCTGCTCCCACCGGAAGTTGTGGACAGTGAGCTGCTCCCTCAGCCACTTCTCAGAGATGACGTGCTGCCCCTCGTTGAAGTTGGGGAACACCAGCCCCTCTGCCTTGCCACGGAGACCTTGAATCTTGTTCTTGTAGAGTTTGGTGCCTTTGGGTGCTGCCTGCTTTTTGGCTTCAATATCGGCTTCTGACAGGCTCAGGTTGTCCCGGAAGGTAAAAAACCAGTAGCGCCATCCGGGCACCGCTGGTTCCGTCAGTTCCCGGAGGATTTCCGCCGGGACGTCTCTTTCATATTTTTTGTAGGGCCGGGCTCGGTTTACAAACTCCCGGTACACCGGCAGCTTAGGATCATCCGGGTTCAGCGTGGCCAGCAGGTAGTCGTTTCGGGTGGAGATTTCCCGCACAAAGTCGATGTTGGCGGTGTTGATCTCATCAATGAACACGCAGCCGAACTGACTGCCCAGTACCATCTCCCACTTCTCCCGGCTGTCATAGCCCAGCACGAAGATGATCTTGTCCTCAAAGGCAACGTGCGGAATCTTATAGTTCCGGTTGCCGTTGCCCCGGTAGACGGCATTTCGGTGGATGTCCAAAATACCGTTGTCCTGCTGGATGATGTTTTTCTCCGCGTTGCCCACGCTGCGGGAGGCGATGATGTGCAGCTTCTTCCGGCTGCGGCTCACCATGCGCATGAACTTGACCCCGGCGCCCACCGTGGTCTTGCCGCTGGCAGTGGTGCCCTCCAGAAACTCCGCCCGCACGCCCTCCACCGTGTTGATAAAGTCGATGTACTTCTGAGATAGGGGGAAGGAGGTCATTCGCTCAGCCCCTTGCCGCCCAGCTGGGTGAGGATATCGTCGAGCTTCTCAGAGGACTGGACCTCCACGTCCATTTTCTCCGTGAAAATGCCGTACCGCTTGCCCAGCAGTTCCGCCGCCTTCAGCCGTTCCCGCTCATCCGGCGGCTTGTCGATAACCTCCTGACAGCCGTCTCCACACAGGCACAGCACATGGGAGCGGCTCTTGCCCCGCATGACGTCGGACAGGTACTCAATGACCTCCTGGGCATCGGCTGTTCGCTGGCTGCGTATGTGTTCTAATTGTTCCGTAATGTAGGATTTGACCTCAGCATTTCTCAGCATCCGTTCTCCTGTGGAGTACGCCGAACGCTCCGAATACCCAGCCCGAATGGCGGCCTGTGTGGCATTCAGGTCGATCAGGTACTCTTCCACGAATCTCTTCTGTTTTTCTGTCACACAGGCTCACCTCCGTTTCTGTGCATAAAACCCGCCCTATCCCCGCCGGCTATTTCGTCCGGCACGCCGCAAATTTTGAAGCGCAGAACAGTGGACACGAACCACACGGCCTATCAGCCGCCATCCGATTAGCAGTCGGCGCCGCCACCTCGGCGGGTTATTCTGCATATAGCAAGAGCGCCCCGACTGGAGCGCTCCCGCAAAAGAAAGGAGTCTTGGGCAACCAGAATTGCACTGGGGCGCCGCTTGCGTCGGCGTGCCCCTTTTACGCCCGGGGCATATATTTACTCAGGAGGAGCTTTGCTCAACTCTCGATGGTACTATATTACCACCGGAAAAAAATGTTTTAAGTTCATCTTTTACAGATTAAGATTTTTCTCTACCAAGTGGAGGAATGCTTTTCTCCGACGTCTTACTGTC
>Ga0326514_10001269_pt1 | contig 16590 bp, 33 predicted proteins | sample 3_2548_0518_D_FD_203653 | JGI IMG/M metagenome (GOLD analysis project Ga0326514, IMG submission 203653) | Bovine rumen microbial communities from UC Davis, California, United States - 3_2548_0518 | ecosystem: Host-associated > Mammals > Digestive system > Stomach > Rumen | place: USA...
TAGGTATAAACATAAAAATTACCACGATCATCCAAGGTATAATACTTATATGCTTCATTATACGTGTCTCCAGCGGTTACACGTCTCTTATTAAATGTAACATACTAACGACCATGATAATAATCTTGTTCAATAATAAAGTTATAAAAACGCTTATCAACAACTGGATTATCATTATCATCTACGGTCCATGCTTCATGCGCTAATTCTCGATAATATAAACTTTCATTTGGATTAGGCCAACCTAATAATTCTCCAGAAGTAACTGGAATTAAAAACTCTTCTGTTAAACGAGTTGGAATTTCTACTGTTTCATGTGTAGTAGGATCAGTGGTCGTAGTTGTGGCAGAATATGTAGTATAATTTGTATTATCCCATTCATATTCAATACCACGACGATAATAACGTCCTTCTGCGGGATAATAATAAATATAAGAAGAAGATAAACTCTAAATAGTAGCTTCAGTTTCTACATAATATTCCGCAGGATCATTAGCAGTTTTTGCGCGTAATAAAGCATTTTCTGGACGCTTTTTAACCATCATACCAATTAAATCATGTCCAGTATTAATAGTGCCGGCCAATGTTTCTACTGCACCTGGCACATAACCATATCCAGATTCTTCAATAGTTACTAATCGTAATCCATCATCGTTATGGAAAATACGACCTTCTAACCAGTCTATCTTTTTATTACGATAAATACTTTTATTAATTGTTTCATCGCCATAAATTAAATCCCACATCGAAGCAATGGAATTACCAATAGAAGGTAACATAATAGATAATTCTTGTGTATCAACCTATGCTTCAGTAGTACCAAGTATTGGTAAAGTAGTTTTACGATAAAAAATAGTAGAATCTTTATCTGAGACTGAAAAAGAATTAGCACCTACATAAACGCCATTAACACGTTTATATAAGATATCACGATGATACATATCATTAGAATCATTGTTCTATGTATCATATACACGATCATTGGGGAAAGCGGCTTTAACTTCTTCAAATAAATTATTTACATAAGTAGTAAACTATGCCTATGTAGTAAAGGTGCCAATAGTTTCATACTTAGAAGAGTGTACGTGATATTTCTATCCACTCAATCCGGTAGGAGTTAATTGAATAGAATCAGCCGCACCATCATAATGTTTACTAATATTAGAATTAAAACCTGCCTTATTATAATAAATGGCGGCAGGGATTTCTTCTGTAAAACCAGTAGACTTACCAACACTCCATTGACCCTAAATACGTGTACCATTTAATGCGCTATCTTTCCACACATAAGTATATAACTAATTTTCATTATTAGCATCATTATAGTATGGAATAGACCAACTTGTACTTTCATCAGATGGTAATGCCTAATTGTCTGGAAGATCATCAAAATTAAGACGCACTAATCCGCCCTAACTTTGCCCAGTATAACTATTAATTTCACCCGCAACAAAAGTATCAACAGCACTTTTTACACGTAAACCCCAACTAGGTTGAATATGTAAATTATATAATACATTTGTACTACTTGTATCAAAATGTGGAGTCATTGGACTAACAGTTGGTGCATCCGCCGAAACTAAAAATGTAGGTACAACAGTATTTAATTCTGCTAACATAACATAATGAGCAGTCGGTGGATTACCAGTATATACTTTCTGCCAAACCGTACTATCATATCCACGCGGAGTATTATAATACTCTTTATCAATAGCAAAATTCTTTGCATAAGTACTATTATCATCTGTAATAGCTTCCACCAATGGATAACCACGATCTGCCGAAGTACCAGTCCATCCAATTACTCTAAAAATAGTATCATGAATAACACCTGGGTCAGCGTTGGGATTAGTATATTGTCCACCAATATGGTTATATACTACAGTCGAGCCATTAACGGTTTTATTACCAGGTACTAAAATATATTTAGTATAATAAGGATCTGCCGCTGCCGTAGCGTAAACATTTTTAGCTATACGACATTGACTATATGTAATACGGGCACCGCCATTATCTTTTGGCCCCGTAAAAAGTTCAATTAAAGAATCAATCCCATAATAATAAAGAGCTTTATTTTCATTAAAGGTTGCTTCATTAACTTCTGTAAGAACATACTCATTATTTACTAATTGATAATATTTAGCTTTACTATCCCAAATTGTACCGGTGCTACACTAAATATATTGTGCCGGTTTGGTATATGCATATGCTGTTAAACACCAATCAGCCTATAATTCAGTATCATAATCAACTAATACATAATTGCCCATATATACGCCATCAGTTGCCGCACTATTATCCAACAAATAACGATTAGCGTATACACGTTGAAACTTAAACTGGGTACGGGATGTATTAGTTATATTTCCATAAAAACCCATCTCGCTACCCCCTTTTAATCATCTTCATATTTGTCATACAACACATCTACAATTAAATAACCTTCATCGCTATCACGAATGGCTAACATAGAGGTTGCATCAAAATAGATATTGACGATTTCTGCCTAATTGGAAACGTCAATTTCATAAATCCCAGTACTGCCTATAATAATCGGATCTTGTGAGCCATTTAAATACATACGAGTACCAGGAAGCGTTTGTACACCCAATTGAATAATTGGGTATACATTCGCATTCTTGAATACATTTCCATTGCAGAAGTTTAAGTAAGTAGCATCATTTACGCCACCATCAACATATGGCTAATTACGCTGGCTGTCGCCCTCTTTATAATAGCGAAATTGCTTAATTGCTCTTGCCATAAACTCCTTTACCTCCTTAATACAAAGCGTCAACTGCTTTTGTAGCAGTAATCGAGGTCGTGGCGACCGGCCCCAATGGAACGCTAAATCGGATCATAATGTACTCGCCAGAGATACCGCTCTAAGGGCAGGAAACAAATATACGTTTATTTGGTTCCAAATTATAATATGGTATTGTGGTAAATGAAATTTCTTCACCCATCTGCGCATACTAATATAGATATTGATCTAATACAGTCTTTGCCGATTTACCCTATCCACTTAAAGAAAATAAATCTAAAAGATTAGTACCAATCTAACAATAACTATATCCTAATTTACTTGGGTTCTCTGGTATTGCTCCTTCGGTATAAATTATCGTAGGAGTCTCTCTAAAATAGATAGATTTTACATTAGAATCATTAACTGCTTTCGGCCTATTACCAATAGCATGACTTGAATATTTCATTAATTCTCCACCATTATCCAAAAAATCAAACCAGAAATTTAATGTTTCAGGATATTGATAAACTGCCGGAACCCAATATTTATTCGTATATTTATCATTTTCCTTAATATAAAACCCCAAACTTTCTTGATATTCGATTGGATGAATAATTGTTGTAAATTCTCCGAATACTGCCCAAGTAAGAGTATTCTGTTCTAATTTCTATAGAATATATGAATTTAAATTGGCTTTACAAGTAGTTACATTAGCTGCTTCTGCCGCTGTTAATAAACGCACCTAATTTGCAGATGGATTAGAAATATGAGCAATGGCAGTATCTACATTAAATTCATCATTCATGTCGGCTAATTTATGAGTCAAATATAAGACATTACCCAAATTAAGATTGTCAGCCATTTCTGCTTTATAACATTTAACCTATACATGATCATTTGTACATACCCAATAGCGAGTAGGATCATCTTCAAACCTATTCTATGATACCTGTTTAGAAGCAGTATACATATATTCACTAGTGGTAGGTCGTTCTCCACGAATATAATAGGTTTGTGTAGGATCATAACTTTCATTTGCGGCACATTGACGATAAGTTCCTTCATAACGCCAATACTTTGTTGGATTATTATAATAATCTTCTTTATCGACTTTACTACCGCTTAGTTTTTGCTCCTTACCATGTTCATCTATATAATAATAAGTATAATACGTTTGTATCTACTCGGCTTTAAAACATGGTAAATAATGAACACGAATTAATTTCATAGGGGAAGTTTCGAGTGCATTAGAACGTTTATATTTCTCATAATATTCCTTATATTTTGCACTAGTTAATGTTGTCCCCTTACTAAATTTCCCATATGTTTCATTTAAAACCATGCCGCGCATATTAGTAGTAGAATTGGCGGTTTGATTATAAGTAAACCAATACTTGCTATTTTCAAACGGCTCAATAACCAAACAAGTGTCTTTATCATTTTCTGGGTCGTTTAAATAATAATAATTAGTTGGTGTTGCCTTATACGTACTTTCTAATACTTCTATCGCCTTATATTTTGGTTTATTGGTAGAAGCATCACGAGTTTTAATATAATACTAGGTCGCTTTATCCCAAGGTTCGACAGTACATTGAATATAATTATTACCATCTAAATCTTCAAAAAAATATAAAGCTGGATTTGCATTATATTGCGCTATAGTAGGTCGCACGGCTGTATAATCAAATAAACCAGTTTCCGCATTGGTAGAACGTGTATAATATTGCATATCCTTATGATATGAATCTCCATAAGGGTCACACTATACATACTTAGGAACACGATAATAATATGGAAATATATTATCATTTGTCTAACCATCAAATACTAAATCCCACCAATTATTAATAGCAACCTAATATTTCGCTTTACTCATACCAACCACTGTATAATGGCCGGAATAAAAAGGATTATATAATTCACGCCAAAAACCATCCATATCAGTATAATAGGGTTCATAACCTGTCATACCAGTAGGATAACTATAAGGATTATTATGAGATACCTATAAAAAGAAATCTTCTTCAGTATGATGACGATTATAATCTTCAGCCATTTGATAAATAATTTCACGCCAATCTAAATCAGGATAAATTTTATTATATAAACCCCCATAAAGATTTACAACCGCCGAATTCATTTCTTGTTTAGCCTATTCAACCAAAGTAGTAACTAAAGCTGCTAAATCATCTGGCATAATTGGTTTATAAATAAAACAACGATAACCAGTTTGTGCCATCTTTTCAAGCCACCAAACATATGAATGTCCACATCCACTATTATGCTATGGTTCAACAATATTATTATCATTATCAATAACTACCATATGCCACTAATTACTAGCAGAAGCATAATGATGCGGATCATTGAAATATACACGGAAATCTAAACTAGGATATGGAGTTTCACTATAATGTCTCATTGTATCGGGCGGAACGGCAGATTCATCACCATTATTAGCTAAAATCCACACTCTGGCCCAATCGTTAATATCCCACCATTCATCGGGTAGACCGCCAGGATTAGTACGATTTTCCATTAAATCAACCAATTCCCAGTATTCATGTTGTGCAGGTGCGACAGAAATATTTGCAGCCGCAATACGTGACTAATCGTCTTCACTAATTGTCATTTGAGACATGCGCTCTTCAAACAATGTATTCTCTTCTAATGATTTCGTTGTGTATTTGATACCTTCACAAGTAACATAATCAACTGGTTTATGGTCAATAGCAAAACGCATATGTATTGGTAGTTCTTTACCAGTTACACCTTTACGCGTACCCCAAATACTAAAATCATTACGAATTTCATTATATTTAGGAGAATTAGAATATTGGGTAATTAATTCAGCATCTTCAAAAGAATAAGTAATATCAGTATGATACTTACTTGGCTCAGCCCACATTTCTTTATTATCATTGGTTTCAATACCATTCCATGCTGTGCGTAAATAAATTTTTTTACGCTAGAAAATAAAATTACCATCTAAATCAAAAAAATATTCATATTCACCAAGCATATTAACAATTTTATCTAATAATGAAGTAATGTTTTCACCAACATTTAAGATTAAATCACCAGCATAAGTTAAGTCAGTAAGACGATAACCTGCCGTCATACCATATGTAACTCGTGCTACAGTAAAAGGTGTGCGCTATGAATCGTATATAATATATAAATTATCCTATGTGGCGCCCAGCTATTCTAAATCAAATAAAGGATTATATCCAGTATCAGGAATATTCTTTATTTTAATTTTAGTATTACCAGTTGCATTTCGAAAAAATTCAGTATCCCCATCTAAAGTCATGGTAGAACGATTAGTTAACTTATTAATAAGAATATACATAGGTTCAGAACCACGATATTCCATTAATTCTAAACCCATATCTTCTAAATCATTAACCCATATCTTATGAAAAGGCATAACGGCAAATGTATGAACCGCATCACGGATTATATCTTTAAGTAGTAATTTTTCCTTATAAGTATATCCTCCAGATGCTATAACATTAACTACGCCAAAATCCCATGTAAGACTTGTAATAGTGCCGCCCATCTCTCCATTTAGCAATACCATTTTATCTTTACCCTAAAGACTAACAGTATAACTTCCTAAACTTTCAGAGGTATTAAAACTACTTAAAACAAAAGTTCCCTACTTGAACCAAATAATATCATCATAACGTTTGTCCACATTATTTTCAACCCCAGCCCAAATTTCTACTTTTGTTTTAAGACCCCAGTAAAATTCATGTATATTAAATTCTTTACACACCATACTTAAACTAACAGTACGGCGTACCGCAGAAGTACCATCAACATTGACGGTACCCTGCGTTATAACACCCTCTATATTTTCAAGAGGTAATTCTTCATTATCTAAAGCAATAATACGAGCGTAAGTATTACGTAAACGATCATGGTGTAATTTACGCATAAACTCTTCATCCAATAATGGATTGGCTCGAATATTAACGCCAGATACCAATACAGGATTTGCCATTTAGAATTACCCCCTTGTTAAGTCATGATCCATTGTAGATTGTAAATCGTTTATTAAATCTTTATAAGCCTAATCAACAGCCGCTTTTAATATATCCGTATATCCCTAACGTTTTTCCCAAACTGTCGCATTTGAACGACCAGCACCAGTTGTATAATTAACAGTAAGATAATTATCACGTACCTGATTTAATAGCGTATAACTAACTGGTAATTCTTTATCATTCTTGGTAAAACGACCAAATTGAGTAAAACGAGTATAATACTCTACCATTTTGTCATATTTGGCTTTTTTATTTTTGACTGTAAGGTGTTTATTTAATTCATATGAATAAATAATACTCTATTGTGAATAAGTAACATCTACAATTACACCGTCACCAGGATAAACTAAACAAGGTTTAAATGATGGATCAAGAGTAATTGTTTCTTTTTCTTCGACATTAACTTCTTCCATCTATATACGATTATTATCTCGATAATAACCAACACGAGTAGTAAATGTATCATATGAATTTTCTACAATAATACGCTAATTTGGATCATAGAAATAACCACTATCTTCTGTAAACTAATGTGCTAAAATCCACTATTGTCTCTCATTATCAGCAATATCAGGAATGGAAGGTAAATAATATAAAGAACTTTCTTCTCCAACACTTCCATCTTCATAATAAATTGTATCACTTGAGACAATACGAGAATTATAATAAGTACGATTATGATTAGCATCTTCCGTATAACTTAGCCAATGAATACGGAATAATGTAGTAGGATTATTCCAGTCATAACTCCAACCACGTGTTAAACTAGTAGACCGTTCAACTTTTTCAGTGCCGTTTGCGTCATAATAATATGTTGCGGTAGAGGTTGGAATTTCATTTCTTCCTTCGGTTTGTTTTTGTGTATAAACATCAATAATAGTACGTTTTGTTAAACGAATACCCAAAGTGTCTACACACACATCACGAAGATTAGAAAGACTCATTATAATTTCATCAGTTTGTGTACCAATGAATTGTTTACCTACAACATAACTATCTTCATAGTCATTAATTAAATCAAAGTCGGTATTAAGAGGTCCTTCAGTTTGATATGTTAATGTGCCGTCGCCCTCATATCCTTCTGGTAACATAATAGTAGTAATTGGTTTTGTTACATGTGCATGATATGCCCCTGTGGCGCCAATAACAACCCATTCATCACCAATAAGAATTTTAGTTCCAGGAGTCACATTACGAATATCAATATCTGTAACAGAGCCACCTTCTTGAATAAGATTACCAGATACATAATTAACAGTACCAGTAACATTATCATATTGCGCAAATTCTGTAGTAACCCATTGTGGTACAATTAATTTACTATCGCGATTCTCAGCTTCAAAGAAACCATAACTAACCAAGGTATCGTAATCATATGGCGCAATTTCATAAGCCTAGCAATTAAAACTATGCAACATACGACCTAAAGTATCATTAGGAGATAATGATACATTCATAATAATTACTAAATAACTACCTTCGGTAGCCGTTTTAAGAATTTTTGGCTTACCATTATTTAACCATTCTAAAACCTCTAATTTAAAAATACGTTCTGCAACAATATTCTCTGGCGTTAAATTATGTGAAGGTAATACACCAGCAATTTCACTTGCACCATCAGCGCCAGTAATATGTCGTATTTGATTCATATTTTTAAATCCTAAGTCGGTCCACTTCATAAAATCCTAATCTTCATCCATATGATAAGAAATTAAACCCGATAATGAAAAGTTTTTATAATGAACAACGCCACTACGAGTAATAAAAGGATAACGTGAACCAATAGTATCAGTTTTATTTTCTATGATCTAATTTGACATAGAAGAAATTTGTGGATTATATCGAATTTTTAATTGCCGCTCAGGATCAATTAAATAGTAATCTTCAAAATCAATCGTAATTGGTCTTGAAATACTACGATTAGAAAATATATCACTATTATTAAACTATTGAATAGAATAAATATAAGTTTTACCTTGTTCAATAGTATAGTCCACAATTAAAACATCTCGAATAGGCTCATTGGTCATAAACACATTACGAATAAATTTCCATTCATATGGCTCCTTATATTCACTACGGCAGATACGGAACATACCCTTTAACACTTTTATATTAGGATTTTGATGCGCTAAGGTAATATCAACAGTACCACGACTATAATTACTTGCAACATTAACAAATAAATCTGTTACTGCCTAAAATTCTACACCACCACTATTGCTTGCAGTAATTCGATATTCTGGAGTAGAAACGGATAATCCATTAACTGTAGTAACACGCCAACGCATACGATAACGTTTATTTATATCTAACTCAAAAGGAATAGTAAATAATTCGGTCGCTTCATTTGGCAATACATCATTGCCTGCAGAATGTATAACCTCATCTGATTGATAAATTACATTATAATCAGAATCTAATAAAAGTAAATTACTGGAATATAATTTTTCAGAATTATCACCATCTTGATGATAAACTCCAGTATATTCATAACAATGACGATTAGACGTCGTTGTTTTTAATTCATTAATTTTAACAGTTGGACGAGATGTATACTTTGCAACACCAACAGATGAATAATATCCAATTGCGGCATCACTATCCACATATGCCAACTAAATACGATAAAATTGCCCTACTTTTAATTTCTATCGGTCTGCGGCAGTTAATGAAAAAGAAGCATAACAATTTAAATTACAATTATGACTTGTAGATGTCTTTGTAAAAAGAATATCATCACGGTTAATATACTTAACTTGTACTTGTAATGCTCTTACATCAGCTGTACCAACCGCTCTGTTCATAGAAAAGGGGACTACTAATGTAGCCCCCGTAAAAGCTGGCAATTTACCCTCCACTACTGGGGGATATAATTTGCCCATAATTATTCATCCTCTTCTTCAATCATATATGCCAAAGCGGCAACTTGCTGAGTAGTAAGATTAATACCATCAAACCAATCCAGTTTAAGCATATTGATCTTAACCTCTTGTTCAAGATCAAATAAATCTTGAAGTTCCTTATTTACTGTTTCTACAACATCAGGCTCAAACTTATACTGATTAGTCTCTTCATCTAATTTACCATATTTGGTAAAAATAGCCATACGAGCTTTATCAATATCCTGTGCCATAGAAACAATACTTGTCATATTCTTTTGAAAATAGAAATTAACCTTTACTGGTAATTCCATATTTGCATCAGAAAAATTCTCTAAGAGAGAATTTGCAGTATTAAAAATTTCAAGATTTGTCATATTCTTACGTACCATATAAGTACCTCCTTTTACTCCATTGGGCAATCAATCATTACTATAATAGATTGCATCTATTGTGAAGTTAATTGACAATCACCCAAATCTTCTAAATGTAAAGCATATAAATTTACATCCTATTCAATATTCATTAATGTATCTAAATCATCCTATGCCTATTGTAATGTTTCGGGTGGAATCTTATATGCTGTAGGATCATCTTTATCCATTATACCATATTTTTTACCAATTAATAAACGAGAATTTTCAATTTCTTCACATAAAGACCTTAAAATATGGTAATTGGACTATATATAAAAATTAGCTTTTATGGGCAATATTAACTGACACTTTTCATTAAAAGTTTCATCTAATAATTGTCCATAATACATAATATCATAATTTTTAAGATGTTTAATCATAATAAACTCCTTTATCTCCAATTAACTGCCTGCACCAATAGATGAAGCTAATACTTGTACATGTGTAGCCCAAAGCTATGTATAACTAGGGGTTAAAGTAATTTCATGTGATACAGTCGCTTTATTTAATGTAACAGTTACAGATTTTCCTCCAATGGAATGAGTATGATCAGATTCACTAATTTTAACCGAACCACTACATGCACCGCCTCCTGCGGGAGCCGTAAAACTACTACCATTAATGGTTTTTGACCATCCTCCATTACTACCTGTATTAGTATTAGCCGCAATTTTTGCTGATTTTACCGTAATTTCAATTTCATGGTCTGCTATCGCAACATCTTGGTCATTTAAAATCTTATGATCTCCACCTTCTGCTACACGAGCAAAGTCACCTGATTTAGGCGTATAATTTGCGCCTCCAACAGTTAAACCACCAGCAGTGACCATACCTTTCGCAGTAATAGCAGCACCAGTAATTGTACCACCACTAATAGTAGAACCAGTAATTGTACCACCACGGATTGTACCACCACTAATAGTAGAACCACTAATAGTAGAACCACTGATTTTACCACCAATAATAGTAGCACCACGCAATGTGCCAGTTACACTACAATTTTTAATTGTCGCTTTAGTAATAGTACCTTCTTCAATTGTCGCCTAAAAAATTTTCCCTTTTTCTATTTCGGCGCCTTTAATCTATGCACCAAAACAAATCATAGTACCATCACGATATACGAAAAATCCTTTGTCTTTATAAATAACAAATTCTGTATTATCATCATTGGTACCACCAGTTGTAGTAGGTAATTCATTAACCACTTCACCAGTAGTTTCATTAATATATGTAACAACGCCATTTGAAATCGATTCACGCCAATGACGACCATCACTACCAGTATAACGATAATACGTAGCAACATAAGAATTTACAATACGTTTTGCAATTAACCATTTATTAGTAGTCCATGTGGTTTTCTCTGTAGCCTAAGAATCAAAACCACAATAATAAACATGGGCTGATGATACACCATCTGGTTTAATACTATTTGTTTTATAATATTCTTTACCATCAACATATGTAAAACTGGTAGTGCTAACTGGAATTTGCGCTTTACCTTTTGTCAATGCCGTATTAGTAAATCCATAAATACGATCTGTAATGTAATTACCGGTTGTTTCATTATAAGCACGATCGCCATAATCCCATGAATATTCATTAATTGTATCAGTTACTTCAACACGTTCATATGTAATTTGTGTGGCAGAAGGATCGTCTACTGCTCCAGTCTATGTTGCCCCTTTAAATTTACCGACGCCAATCGCTAAATTATAAGAATCCCCAGTACCAGCAAAATTATTAGACAATAAGGCAACACCACTGGACGTCCATGCGCCAGTTCTATCTTGTGGAGGTTTAAAACTGTAAATACCTACATCATCAATATACCATGCGCCAATACGACCTTTATATGCGTGCATATCGGTCATTTCTACACGACCATTCCAGGCAACAGAAAATGCTCCATTATTTATTTTAATTGGATAATGTCCTGCACCTGCTCGCCAATCTAATATAAATTCTGGATAACGATAAAAATTACCATTACTATCCGCCGTAGCGGCTTTATAAAAACCATAACCGGTAATATAACCTCCACCGACTTCATGACTTTCAGAAACTGCACCGAATGCAGTATCCAAATCATCATTATTAGCCGCAGCACCACTTGTGCCCAATTCGGCGTCAATTACCGTACTCATTTGTGAATGTGAAGATAAATAAAAATACATACCAGAAGGAGTATTAATATTCCAGTTATGTGACTTTAATTCAAATCGACTCTTAGTAATATTAATTAATTTAACTGAAGCATGGTCTGAACTAGTGTTAGCCCAATTCTCAGGAGAGGTAGAACCAAAATCATATCGAATATAATATTCTACTCCAGCCCTATATGTATTATCTGATTCTACTAAAGCACCTGCCGTATTAACATAATATAATGATGAACTCGATACATGCGCTGAACGATATGCAAGCCCTGGTGCTAATTTTCTATCAGCAGCAGAAATAGTACGATTAGTAACCGTACTACGCACAACAGAGAATGGCTATTCATTAACATCACATAATGTAATGGCCTAAACCTAATTTGCCTTTTTTGGAATCACATTAACATTTGTTGGCTTGTAAAAAGGTTTTAATGAAATATCATATTCCTTTAATGGTAAATAAGGTCGATTTGCAACATACTAATAATATGTATTAGGATGAAAAATATACCCATTTGTATCATTTTCTTTTTGTATTACCTTTTCACATCTCTCATACATATTATTACATAAATTATAATAATAATTTTTTGGATTACTGCCAGTACATGATAACTATTTCCAACTAGTTAAAACTTCATAAGTATAATTTTCAGGGTCTTGGATATAATATTTACCGGCCTAATAAATTGGAGTGCCATCAGTAACAATATCATAACCTGTTAATATACGATCACTACCAGAAAACTTCAAACCATAACGATAGGTATTACCATCATAGTTTGCTGTTGCTGGAACTTGTTCCCACTCAGTACTATAATAATATAAAGTTTTATAATTTGGATCATTTGCCGCAGTATCATAAAAATATGCACTTGGAATAACAACTGTTTTAGTTACTGGTGTAAACATATCATCAGTTAAGGTTTTTAACTCTTCCTTCTTTAACCGATTGTTCGCAGCATCATACCCATAGCAATTATCACCAACACGAGTGGTATCAACAGGCGTATAATATGTTTGTGCTCCGCTATATGCCTAAATAGATGGCATATATAAACCAAAATCCGTACGGAAATAATACTTTTTTGGTTCCCAAATAATACAAGTATTATGCCCTTCTACGACATTAATTGGTTTATATTCTCCATTTACTAATTCATAATAATCACGGCCATTTTCCCATGCCGTCCCAGCGGCAGATAATGGAACTTTAGGCTAACGATACAAACGTTTAGCATCGCGCATTGCACGATAATTATAAACTTCATTTGGATCACGCATTTCATTCGTTAATTCAACTGAACCCATACTATCAGCAAAATAACGAATTCCAGTACTGCGATCCATATAAAATGTATATGGGTCTGCAATAATAGGTGCGTCTTTAATTACATAAATACGTTTACCATCTGGTAATTGGCTATCTTCAAAACTCTAAGTACTATCTGGCCACATTGGTCCGTTAACTTTACTATTAGCATTTTCTGCACGATAGTAATATTTCATCTTCCGATCTTCATCATCGGGATTAGGACCAAGTTCCGCATCTGTATAAATATATTCGCCCCAATAATCTTCTAGAGCATAGAATCCAGGCTAAAGTGGATTACTATAATAATATATTACTGGACTACCGGCAACAGCCCCGGTAGGGTCATAAATAAATTGAGCGTTTGCATTAGCTAAGTCAATGGCATCATAACAAACATAATGTGTAACACCATTAATTTCTTCTTCGGTATAATCTGTACCAGAAGTAACGCTAAAATATGGCGCCCCATTCGTATTAATCTAAATCTTACCCGTTGTATCTGTGCCGGCTTTTAGTGCGAAGCCAGATGCCTAAATTGTACCATTCGCTAAATCTAATTTAAATCCTTTACTGTTGGCTTTATAATCTAAACTCTATAAATAATATTTACTTGGAGCAACGGTCATTAATGTATTTTTAATAAAATCATTGCCGCTACCCTTCCAACCTTTAATTTGGAAAAGAGTTGTTTCTCCATTACCATCAATAGAAACACGACCAGCAGCACCATGAATATTTAATATACCTTTTTCTAAATCAAATAAAGCGCCACTACCATAAGTAGAACCATTTTCCTAATCTGGGTCAACCGATGTATAATTTGCAGATTGCAAATAATACTTGGCCTTATGTGAAGTACCACGAACTGGGTCATACGTTTCACTTGATACATAGAATAATGTTTTATCTAACGCATCATGAATAGTAAATAATGGTTTACCAAATTGATTAGAATCAATTTCAATTGAACCAGTTTTACCATATGCTTTGAATGTAGAATCATCTAAATCAAGCTATAAGCCAGTACCATGTACATATTCTCCATTACGAGTAGTAGGCTTTTCAAAATTATATGACTATATTACACCTTTATTACCATCAAATGTAATACGTCCACTACCTGCCTTACCAAAGAAAGCGGTACCATCAACATTTAAGCCGAAAGACTATTCACCATGATGATAACCATATAAGCCCAAACCTGTTTTATTGCCAATATTTTCATCTGCTAAAGCGACATTACCCATTAAAACACCAGAAAATGTATTATCTTCATTCTTTATTCCGGCGCCTACCATAGCGGAAAGAATGGTACCATTATCTTCATCAATGGTCAAACTACCATCCCAATCATTTAACATAGGTGAACCATATTTATTCTACATAATAAGAATAGGTTGAATCCACGCCAACGCCATTTCTCCTTCAGCATCAAGCGCATAACCCAATACTGAAATAGGAGATAATCCACTATAATACATATTATTGGGAAGCAATTCACCTTCAGTAGTAATGGTAGGATAATATCTACGGCTATCGCTCTATCCTAATTCATTAGGATCAGAACAATATAATTCCCATTCTGTTGCCGCTGCGACTTCATGTTTAGAACCAACATATAATTGATATTTATCTTTATAATATGCTGGATTAGTACCATTAGAATCATAAATAATCCTAGTGGCACCAGTCATAGATGAAATATAACTATTTGCCACAATAGCTAATGGTAAATAAGTAGTTAAAGTGACAGAACGCTTTGTTCCAGTATCATCCGCGCTATCTGTTGCCGCAGGCTTATAAATATTATATTTTGTAGTGGCTTGTAAAATTGCATGTGAATGTTGTAATATAGTATAATTAGTTTTAGATTTAATAATACACTATGTTCCAACTGTTGTTAGTTCAATAGCATTTTCATTTTCAGGTTTCACAAACCATTTATAGCCAACGCCACTATCTTCAAAATCAATACGCTAATTATTATAGTCATATAATGAAGGTACAACTGTAACAGACCCACCATATGGTAAAGCCTATACTTCATATCCATTATCACCAATTAAATTTAGTAATAATGTGGCTTCTGTGCCACTTGTACCCGCTGTACCGAAATGCATTGTAAATTCCGCAGTATACACACGTCCATACTTTTTAATCATACAGAATATGGTATTATTAGTAGCATTTTCTACATAATAATTCTTAATTCTAAAAGGTTGCTTTACTTCAATTAACTATTCATCCACATTCTCTAATAACTCGCTGCCTAAACGATGAATTACTGCATATTTACAATTTGGTAAAGTTGAAATTTGTTCTTTATAATCTTCATTAAGTCTGTAATACATTAGCTATTCATAATATGCTTTAACAGCATTAACTGCCGCCTAATATTGATCTGCACTATTATATTGCGCTAATGACATCTTACTTAATTCATGCAACATTGCCTCTGTAATCTCTTCAGGGGTTAATGTTAAATCATTCTAATATGTGTTACTTCGATGCTCTGACAAATATTCATAACGTTGATTCTATGCCGAATCAACATCATTATTTGCATCTAACTAATCAACAAGAAAATAATCATCATCATCGGTATATTCTTTTCCCAACTCAGGAAATTGAATCATAGTTGATTCAACCGGAATACACCAGAATATTTCTTCGGCTTGAGTTAGTGTAGATTCTCCCAATGCTATGGAGGTATAGGTTGCAGTCATATTACGTAATTTGCGCGATTCCGCAGAATTAACAATATTATTGGTTTCATCATATAAGCGATAAACACCATTCATACCATCTGCTTCATCATCAACAATAATTTGTAATCCCTATATCAAATCAACATTTTCTAAATCTACCTAAACCTCATTTTCAAATTCAATTTGATTGCTTTCAAAATACTAAATCGTAAGAGCAGATTCAATACAAGATTTCAAATTGGCCAATTCAGAATTACCATATGAAGCAGGATATTCAGCCTAATTATTAATTAACTTGTCATATAATTCGTC
>Ga0326514_10001271_pt1 | contig 16547 bp, 34 predicted proteins | sample 3_2548_0518_D_FD_203653 | JGI IMG/M metagenome (GOLD analysis project Ga0326514, IMG submission 203653) | Bovine rumen microbial communities from UC Davis, California, United States - 3_2548_0518 | ecosystem: Host-associated > Mammals > Digestive system > Stomach > Rumen | place: USA...
TGACATAAATTTTTGGTTAGGTTTTTATAATTACGATAATTTAGAACAAGTGAAACAAGATTATTATAAACTAATTTCAAAAAATCAGAAGAAAACAAGTTATAATAATTTCAATTTTAAAAAGGCCGCATAATGATAATAATAGCTTTAATTGCAATTTTAATATTATTTAATTCTTAAATTTTAGAATTTAAAATTCCACAATATAACCGGCAATAATATGCCGGTTTTTTCTTTTCTTGCTTTTTAGGTTTTGAAGAACTACCAAAAGCAGATTTTAACAATTTTTTAACACCCAGGAATTTTAATATTTTTATACGAGTTATTAAAAAAAGCTGTAGCGGTTACGCTTAAAAAATAACCTGATTCTACCTGAGCGGCTTTTTAATTAAATTTGTGACAAACATCACAAAATAGTTAAAAAAGAATTTGAAAAGATCCGGAGTTATGAGATAATGAAAACATAGAAAACGGAGGAACTTATGAAAGATAGAGTCTATGAAAACACGCCGATCGGCGATTTGCGGAAAACATCTCTGAAAGAAATTCGGGATTGGGCAGCAGATACCGATTTTTTAAATCAGTATGATTGGGTAATTGTTATCCGGGAAGGAAAACAGGCGATTTTTAACGATGAAAGCGAAATAACCGATCTCCGCAAAAGTCTGAAGCAGACCGGCATTCAGGCAGTGATCTGGGAAACGGGTTATGGCGAAACGGGTTTTTACGGTGATCCGGACTCTTTGATCTATGAGTCTCCGGAGCAAGAAGGCACTTTTACACTGTCGGAACTTCTGAATATGACGGAAAGCGACCCCCGATTTGCGGATCCGTATTTTTTCAGCGAATATTTAATAAATACGTGATAAAGTTCTCAAAATCGTTAAAATAAGTTTTGAGAACTTTTAGAAAAGAGATACAATATAACTAATGACAGCGGGAGACAGTTCCCGCATAACATGGAGATCAAAAAAATGATTATACTTAAAAAATGCGATATTACTTGGCACGATACCGACACCACTTTCAACACTTTTATCACGTTAAATCATGCAGGCAATGAATACCGCGCGCGTGTACGCGGGTTCGCATGGCGTGATACGTGTGAAATGCAGGTTAAAAAGAATGGTGCGGTATTGTTTACAGTTCCTTTCATTTTAAACACAATGTCGGAGACGGTGCAGGTTGCAAAACGTGCTATTATTGACCTTGCTAGCAGGGAGACCGCCTAGCTCCACACTTTCACACCTTTTACACCTTCCACACGTTCACAGGATGCCGGCAGAAATTGCCGGCTTTTTTGTTTTCTATTTTTCTTGCTATTGATTTTTCTATTTTATATTTTTCTTTATTTTTCAGGTTTTACAGTTCCACATATCCAGATTTATTTGATTTTATTGTCATTACAGTTCTACATATATCAGGATTATTGCGGATTATTTATCACATGTTTAATACTCAATAATCGGATTTTTATTTGTCTTTGTGTTTAAATAATTGTTACGGCTGTTCAGGCATGATTATAAATAATTACAGTTTAAGATTTTATAGGCTTGTTGTATTTGTAGTTTTATCAAATGAATTTGCACCCGCTAAACTTTTTTCCCGTTTTTAATAGGCTTTATTTATAATTAAAATGTATAACTTGGAATCCGCAATTCTTTGAAAGTGTTTAATGTTGGAAAAAGGATCTTTTTTAGTTTTACCAATGTTTAGCTAGTGAAAACTTTCGCTAAACTTATGTGGAAATAACCTTTAATTTTTTTCGTACGAATTGATCTAAAAGGTTTTAATTTGTTTCGTGAACCGTTCACAGTATAGTATTTTTTAAAAGGTTTTATTTTTAGTTTTGAAACCTTATGACACAAGGCTTTAAATGTCGAAGTTTTACTTGGATTTACTTTTACGCAGAATAGCACAGCGGTATATTCAAGGAAAGTAATACAAGAGCTTAAAAAAAGTAAAAGATTATTTCAAAAAAGGTATTATTTTAAACTATACAACAAATAAGGGAAAAAACAAAAAATAAATAAAGAGAGAAATTAATTATCAATAACAATAACTAACTAATAACTAACTAACTAACTAATTAATAACTACTTATTACCAAAAAGTAAAAATTATTTAAAAAAGGAAGTAATATACTAAAAATTTTAAGTAACTTATATTCAAATGTTTTATATTAAACCTTTTACTCATAATGTTTTACACTTTGAAATAATATAATACATGCACAAAGGAAAAATCTTTTACATGCTTCACGCATGCACATGTACGCATGCATGTATATACACGTAATAAGGAGTTATCAGAGAATAGACCTAGAATCGACAGAAACGGGGCAAATTTTAACGATAACAGGTCAGGCAATAGGGATACATTGGAAAGGTGCGAAAAATGCAATAAAACACAAATATGCGCAAATTGGAAAACAGGAACCGGAACCCGCACCAAGAGCCGCCAGCTGATCGTGTATAGTTTTTGTTTGTACGTGTAAGGGGATCTGAGCTGTACAGGCATAAAAATTATAAAATGCAGCTCCCCAGGGGGAATAGGTACGTATAAAAAATATGCGAAAGGAAAGCCCTGGATCGGATACTTTTTACATGTGTTAGCGGGGTGGTGTAAACGGATCGGGTTTAAGAATTAAACGGAAAACAGAAAAAGTGCCGAAAGTTTTTATATGGATTTTTTTAGGGAATTAATCCGATTTTTTGTGAGATTTTTAACGATTTTGCGGAAAACGTTTTCATTATCCGGGAACGCCAAAAACAACAAACATTTAACAAATACTTAACAGGTTTTTAACAAACAGGGAATTTTAAAAGAATTGTGAAAGTGTGATCTAGTTCACGGTTTCATTAAACGTTTTTAATTACAATAAGTATATACAGTTTGAAGAGGTACTTTATTATGTTTGAGTTTGACGAGTCTTTTATTATGAGCTTTATTTGTACGCTGGCTTGCTTTATCATTGCTTGCTATTGCGGGATTAATGTAGTGTGCGGTGACCTGTCAGCAGGTCAGTTTGTTGTTTGTCTGCTTTCAGCCGGGCTTTTTTCAGCGTTTACTTTGTTTACTGGGTTTTTGACGTTTTATCCTGTTTTTGATAAGTGAGGTGTATCATGTTTGAACTTGCTTTAATTATCTGTGCTTTAATGCGTAACAATGTTGTTGCTGTTAGACAGCGTAAAAACGGCGCTGAGTACCGTTTCACTCTTTGTCACTTTGGCAGTGACGGCACTATCTGCCAGTTAAACGACTGCGGGCAGGTATGCTATTATCGAAGCATGCATCATGTTTTTTCTGTTTTAAAACGCAAACTTAAAAGCGTAGCATACGACGCTGCAATTATTGACGATGTGAAAGAAGAACAGGAGTTTTTAGCCGGTCGGGAAGCTGCTGCAAAACTCATTGATCCGCCTCCGTTCCTTAAAGCCGCATAAGTCTAATAATTATACACACCAAGAGCCGCTAAGATGCGGCTTTTTTTCGTGCTTGTAAAACACAGCGTAAAAATTATCCGTACTATAACTAGCCTGACTATAAAATATTTGAATTGTTTTTATAGGGAAAAATATATATTTTATATCGATTCAATAAAAGATTATTGGGCAGGGTTTTTAGGTGGTATTGGTATAGTTTTTATGGTGATGTTTAAGGTTTGTTTTGGGTATAGTTTTTGGTGATACAAGACTAATCCCTGGGGTGAACACGTCCAGCTTTTATGCTCATGTTTGAGGTTAGTAGTCCGTCTAGTTTTTAGGGGAGGGGGTATAGTTTTAATACGCATCGCCCGGCGGGGCAATATCCCCAAATTACCCCCTGATCAAATTTTTCTTTCCGCAACAAACAGTTCCTTTGCATGGTATGTGAGGGCAAGGACTGTGAGAAAAGGGAGGATTGTGGCCGGGAGCATAAGGGAGACACGGCGTGTAAAACACACGAGTTCAAGGGCGGTGTATGTGGTATGTGCGGGGTCTGAGAGGAGGATAAAGTGGTGAGGGCTGTGAGTTTTGCGGGTAATGAGTACGGCATGTGAAGGCGCAAGGTTATCGGGGAGGAAAGGGAAGGAGTTATGGATTTGGGAGAACTGGTCTAAATGGTGGAAAAGGAAAGCGAGAGTATGATTAAGTTGTGGGTTTTCGGTAGGGAGAGTGAGGGGTTTGAGTATAGGATCAAGGGAGGGAGGGTTATTGTTATCCTGCATCAGCAACAACTGAGATACATTTTTGATGGCTATGTGAGGGAACTGTGAATTTCCGGACATTATAATCCGGCAAAGATCCTTATCGAGGAGATGGGGAGGGAGGGTATTATTCTGAGGGAGAACCAACCGGAGGAGTTTATGAGTTTCGGGGTTATTATTACCGGTATCATAGTAATCATTGAGGAGGGAGCAGATACGTTCATACAATGCCATAAAACAATCCTTAAATTTTGTGAATTATGTAAATTTTGTAGATTATGTAAACTATGCAATCTTGAATAATCCCGGCAACGGGCATAAATACATCAACACCATTACCACACTACCATACCATCATCATTATCATTACCATTATCACACTACCGCCATTATCACTATTACCCCTCATCCTCATTACCACCATTCCCCCTCATTACCCTCATCCCCCTCATCGCCGGCGAAAACATCAACCAAATCACCCGTAAACCAATCGTACTTTACCGGCATAGAGAGTCAAGGGGATTGTGGGGTGATGAAACAATTTATGTGATATGTATCTCAAAGCAAGCAAAAAACCGGTGATAGTGCGAGGTGTGTAAGTGTAAGATTTAGCTACTGCCGGAATTAAAGGGTGGTAAAACGGTAATCAAAAGGTGATTAACCGGGAGAACCTAACATAACGGAAAGCCTAACAGGAGCATTTTAGATGATGAAAAATGAGATAAGTGATGAAGCAAAGTATATTCTGCGGGGATTAAAAGCGATACCTTCGGAACGGCGTGAGGTTGTCAAGAAGTATCTGAGAGACCTGCTTATGGGAAAAGAGGTATATTTTGGCGGTTCGCAAAGCGGTGACTATCCGAGGGTTGTGTCCCATCAAAAAGAGCGACTTGAGGCGTATCGTCTGATTGACAAGATTCTTCCGGTGATGGAGAAGTTTGAAATTACCGAAGGAGCGGGAGGGTACTATGATTACGGGGACAAAAAGCTGATAGGTGCGAAGGTGAGGTGCGGGCTGTACGGAACGCCGGGAGCAAGTTCCTGCGGGTGGATATGGACTGAGGTTGAAAAAGGTTGCGCGATGTGATTTACCATCTGAAAGGAGCAAGAAAATGAACGACAATTTCAGCAATTCTGTTACTGCGGTTTCGGGGACTGCGGGTACGGGTTTAGGGCTGGTGAGTGTACTTCTGATTGTGTTTATAGTTTTAAAACTTACGGGTGTTATAAACTGGTCATGGTGGGTAGTGATACTGTTACCGTTCGGGATTGAGCTGGGTCTGGTATTGCTGTTTGTCGGGGTTGTGGTGATTGCGTCAATACTGATTGCGATACTGAGGGGACGATGATATGCCTGTGATCAAAGACCCTGACTGGGAACATGCGCTTCATGGTGAGTGTATTATGAAAGTCACATACAAAGGCGAGGTGTACCGTATCTGTACTGCAAAGGTGATTGATCATTGTTCGGGTAGATGTAATAATCCGTACAATCTTGCGGTAATGATTCGTTTCCGTCAGACATACGAACAATGGCGGGAGCTTCCGTGGTATGCGGTATGCAACGACAAGGACGAAGAACTTTTTCTTTTGCAGGCTCCGTTCCCGGAAGGGACAATCGGGAGAATGACGGTAGAGAACCGGGTTCTCACGGCGTTGAAGATTCGGGAATACGGGTATGAGAAATGGCTTTCGGATCATAACATACCTGAATCCGAGTACAACAATTATCAGAGAATCGTTGAAAATTTCAGAAAGGAGACAGAATGACTTTTTGGGAATGGCTGGGTATCACCTATGTAACAGGGCATGTGTATGCGGATATTTTTGATCCGTATTACGTGAGTATTTTTGCCGAGGATCGTAACGCTCCCGATGTCACTCACACCGGAGTTTACCTGAGACGGCTTGGAGAGCTGACTTTTGCGGAACTGCGTCCGTGGGCAGATTATCGGGTGGAAAGTGCAGCATATTTGGGAACGGCAAAACAGTGGTGTTCTTCTGATAAGTACGCCGATGAGGAAGATATGGTGATTTTGGAAATTCATCTTAACAAGCCGGAGAAAAAATGAGCGATACCGACTTTACCCCCGCAGTTTGTCTGCTGATAGTATTTGTATGTTTTTTTTTGTTACGTCAACTCAGAAAAGTATTCAGTGTCACGAAATGGAAATACTGTGTGAAAAGATCGAACAGACCGAATTACGGAACGACCCAAAGATTGAAGAAATTTGCGAGGAGCATTTTCACAATGTTAAGCGAAGATAAATTTGCTGATGAGGGTGCTGGCGGGTGTATCGACCGGGTGATTGAAGAACTGTCCCTGAGAGTTCAGCGGGAATTCAGGATTCAGTTAGGTGATTTATGGGATAAACTTGAAGATTTGCAAGAAGAATGTGATTTTTATCGCAATTATGTGCAAATGTTAAAGATTTATGCTGACGAGAGAAAGTATAATGAACTCACTGACATACTGAACAAGACCGAACAATATCTTGAGGAACAGCGAAGGATACGGCAGGCGGTGAGATGTCAGAATACAGATAATATCGAGGAATGAATATGAGTAGGTACAAGGAAACACTGAAAAAGCTGATAACGGACTTGCAGGAAACTGAAGCGGGCATTGAAGCATCGGTGATAATGCTGAATGACGGGGTTCGCGCTCAATACCTTAATGAATCCAACGTAAAGGAACATAAGGCTTTTCTGCATGGTTATGAAATTGCCTTAAAAGCTACCAGAAATGAACTGAGTGATATTGTTTTTGAGCAGGGCGATGATAAAGAGGAATAACAAATGATTTCTGAGCAATTTATAGATGAATACGATATCCCCGATCCGAGAAACCGACTTGACGATTTGATTGAGGATTTGCAGAAGTTACGGGAAAAATACGGCGGGGATTTTCGGGTTGTGATTAGTTATGATTGCGGTTATGAGGTTTATCCGCTGACGATTGATCAGTTAAAAGAATACAAGGTTGAAAACAAGACAATCGGCTTGCAATTAGGAGTGGGGTGAAATATGACAACGGAAGAAGAACTGAAACAAATGAATATGAAGGAAGTCTGTGACGAAAACCTGTTTTGCTTTGACACGGTGCAAGCTGTTGACAATAGGTGCGAAACCTGGATTCAGTGTGAAATAGAGTCTGGCGCTGTGAGACTTATTCCCGGCAATCTGAAACGTGCCGATGGCAATCATGAAGTTGAAGTCTGGAAAGACGGAGTTATGTCGGTTTTTTATTTCACTGATGATGGCTGGCCTATGTGGGAGCGGTTTACTGAAAAGGCAAGGGAGTATTTTTTGAGTATTCCGCCTTCGGTTGTCCGCTGGGCTTTGATCCGTGCAGCGTAAAGGAGAGTGAAATATGAAATTTGGTAAATTGGTTAGCAAGTGGCAAGGAAGTTTAGATTGGTGGATAAGTGCTGAACCCAGTAAAACATGGTTCTATAAAGGGCGTGTGGAAGATATGCCGTTTCCGTTATATTTGGCGATTGCTGATTGCAAAGTTATTTGGTACGGTGATTATGGGTATGATGATTATGGTGAGAAAATAGCAATACCCCGTTTAGAAGTACGGTTATCAAAACCTGATAATGAGGGAGTGTTTGAAGAATTGGTGAAACGATACGGAGTAAAAGATAATGACGTTCGATGAATTAGTAAGCATTTGGGATGGCTCCGCTAATTGGTGGCTAAAAGCTGAAGGTGATATCGACTATTTTTACAAAGGTTTTGTTACAGACATGACAGTACCAATATTTTTGAAAATTCGTGATTGTGAGATTGTTAATATTGCCGAGTATGATCTTATGCGGGAATTGGAAGATCAAAAAACGCTTGTATTGACATTGAGAATACCGGAGGAGCTTGGTTACTGGGTTAATAAGTTGTGCAGTAGCATTATAAACAAGGAGAAATCTAATGAACATTGAAAACTACTTTAAGATAGATTGTGACATTAATACATCAATAAAACAGGCTTATGAACGTGGGTTCAACAGAGCTTATGAAACATGTATGTCTCTTATTTACAAACAACCAAAAACAAGAATTGACCAATGTGGATACGCTAATTTATACGCAAATTGCTGTGGAACAATAGTTTATCCAAACGGTTTTAATCCTCAAGGTAATTGGTGCAAGACCATTAAATAAGGAGTAAATTATGAGACTAGATCCTAGAATTGTCGAAGGCAAAAAGCCTTTAACCTGCTTTGACGCTGAAGAAGCAGAACAGTTTATCGGAAAGGAGTGTTATTTCTGTGACTGCGCATTGGCTTTTACTAATCTTGACAAATTCACAACACTTGTAAGGAATGTTCTGTTTCGTGTTCAAGATACTGAAAAGCCTTTTGTAACAGATACAATAGGTTGTTTTAGGTATGCGTACTGCCTACCTTGTGAATGGGTGCAGGAGCAGAAAAGACCTCAATGGCGGGCTTTCAAAGACCATGCTGAATACAAAGAATTTTTAAATGATGGCATAATTGAATCATGGATAAAAATCAGAGAAAAAGAAACTAAAGATACTTTTGAAGTTATGTACGTTGGCGGGGGTGAAGATATTATTTATTTAGGCGGCAGAGCATTTTCATTAAGTTACTTATTTGAACAGTATGAATTGTTTAACGAAAACACACAAGAATGGCTGCCTTTTGGTGTAGAAGGAGAGGAAGAAAAAGGAGGTGGATTGTGATTTTTATGGGAATTTTGGGGTATGTCCTGATAAGACTTTTGTACGCCTTCACTGATCCGTTTATGTTTTTCTCGCTGATGTTTATAGTGATAGCGGTACAGGGAATAAAAGCGTTTTTGGACGTGTGAAGATATGAGATGTGCATCACAAAAGATTCATAAAGTTTTAGCAGATTGCGTACAGGCTGAATATAATGAGTTGCAGATACTGACAAGGCGAGTGTTTTTTGGAGTATTAGATGATGATTGACAAACTGATGACACGACATGACAAAGAGTGTGAGAGTGATATAGGGATATGGGACAAAGCAGTTTTGTCTGCGAAAATCTGTGCAAATCAGATGGCGAACGCTATGATAATGACTTCAAATTTGCAAACTAATCCGGAGCTGACTGCAAGACGGATGGAGGCAAGGAAATTGATTGATGCGTGCAATTATTTCAGAAGTGCTATGGCGGCGATTGACCAAGAAATATACAAATATCCAAACAAGGATGAGAAAGAAAACAACGGAACTAACAACTGATTTTATTGTGGTTGATACCGACAAGGAGAGAATCATGGCTTACAGAATACCGTATAAGAAATGGCGGGAGTTTTTTAGCAAGGAAATAAAGCGGGTTGCAAAGGCGAAAGCCGGAAACGCTCCGACAAAGAAGTATTACAGACGGGGGTTTTTTGACGCCCTGAACAGTGTTGATGATATGCTTTTTCTTTTATGGGAAGTAGCAAGCAGAAATGAGGGTTTTAATGACAGATTCGTTCCTGCTGATGTAATGATACATTTTGAGGAAGGTGATGATACCGTTGATAGGGTAAGTGATGAATTAAAGGAGAATGACAAATGAGCGAGGTGAAAATGAACGAAGGCGAGACTAAAACCGCTGAACAGGTGCTATGTGAAGAAAATGCTGAATTGCAAGGCAAACTGAAAGAAGCGAATGACAAATGCGACATGTGGTTTGCAACCCTGTCTCTTGCTGATAAAATTGAACTCATGGCAAGGTATTATCAACTGCGGGAAAGATCCCGTTTTGTTGTATGTGACAAAGAAATGATTCATGTATGGGACAATGCAGGTGCGAAGAACTGCTTTTCAGGTGAGGTTGAATCATGAACATGACTGAAAAAGAAGAATCCGCACAGCTCGCTCGGATACTTGCGCAGTTTGTTGCCACTATGGATAACCTTGACGCCGTTCAGGAAGGTTTGACAATGCTCGGCTACAATACCGCAGAACTCAGAACCGCAAAAGAACACCTGATTGTGTTTTTACATGCGCTTAAAATGTCAGTGCGAAAAAAACGGACGAACAAGGAAAATAAAAAACCTGTCGGACGGGTGCTGACTCTTGTTCATTCCGGAGAAGAACAATGAATATTGACAGACGTGTATGGGCAGGGACAATATGTATTCGCACCTGCCTTGATACCACTGACGTAACATTGAGATATGTCGGGCAGAAATGCTATTTTGCAGACCGGATTTCCGACTTTACAGATATTAACAAAACTCGGCTGGGAACGCTTACAGCGATTGACGGCACGAGAACAAGCCCGTTCTGCATGGATCATGCGGTGTTTTTCCCGTTTATGATCCTCGCTGATGATGTTACGGACGAAGAGGCATTTAAACAGGCACTTGACAGGGAGAATGACGATGAAAGTCTGTGACCATCAGGGGCGGGAGTTTTCAAGTGAGCGAAAGATGTGCCAGTATTGGGAAGTTGAATACAATACCTACAAATACCGGCAAAAGGTGATGAAACTTCCGCTTGAACAATGTCTGACAAAAAAGTTTAAAAAACAGGAATTGATCGTAAACGGTGTCAGGTTTGAGTCAATAAAAGAACTCGCAAAATATTGCAAGGTTCCGTATGGTACGTTAAGAAGGCGGTTACATGATAACATGGATCTTGGTCTGGCAACCGTAAACCTTAATTTTGTGAAAACGCCATCACGGGATCATTTAGGCAATTCCTTTGACAGCATAATTGACATGTGCAAACACTGGGGCGTGAGTTATGACCGTTTCAAATTCCGAATGGATAACGGTATGCCAATGGAACAATGCCTGAATCCGAACAAACTTAAAAACACCCGCAAACAGGAGAATGAGCAATGAATATTACCGGAGACGTTTCCGCAAAGACTTACCGGAAAAAATTAGCCGACAAAGGCGTGTTTCATACTGATGAAGCATTGGCAAAAGAAATTGCGTCATATATACCGGAAGGAATAACCGAGGTTTATGATCCGACTTGCGGTTGTGGAGCATTGCTTAGTGTGTTTCCGGATAACGTGAAAAAGTACGGACAGGAACTTGATCCGGACATGGCGGAATATTGCAGAAACAATCTTGTAAATTGCGAGATTGCTACCGGAGATACGCTAGAAAAACCCGCTTTTTTGTCTCATTCTTTTCCGGCGATTGTGGCAAATTATCCATTCAGCATTAAATGGGACCCCGAAAACGCTAACGAACGTCCGTTTTACTGTCTGAATGTTCCTGTATTGCCGCCAAAAGGCAAGGCAGATTACGCTTTTTTGTGCCATATCCTGTTTATGCTTGCGGATGATGGTGTTGCGTCTGTACTTTGTTCTCCCGGAATAGGTTATCGTGGCGGGAAAGAGGGCGAGATCCGGAAGTGGCTGATCGGGCAGAATGTTATTGACACCGTTGTTCTGTATGAGGGCGATCATTTTCAGGATACGAAAATTCCTACAATGTTACTGGTTCTCAAAAAGAACAGAACAACCACTGACATAACTTTTAAGGATAACGAGTCCGGCATTGAAAGGGTGGTTCCGGTTGAAGAAGTCAGGCAGAATGATTTTACTTTAGCGGTTAATCGCTATATCGAACGCCCGAAAGAACCGGACGAGAATGACGGAAAACCGTTGTCAGAATTGCAGTCTGATCTCATGGGGCTGAACCTTAACGCTTTCCGGCAAAGCTGTGAACTCGACTGGATTATGCTTACTCAGCTTAACGGCCATGATTATCAAAAGGAGCAATTTGAGAACTATCTTAAACAGGTGAAAGAAATAGCAGATGAATATTTAGAAAAACTTGCAAATTTAAACACAGGAGAATAACAATGAGTTTAGACACTAAAATCAAAACATTAGACAATCAGAAAATTGTTGCTGATACAATTTCTGTGCCTTTATCTAAAGAGGATTTGAAATTGCTTATTGATAGTTTGTCTGACGCATCGATTACGAACAAACAGGCTATCAGTATATTTCAAAAACTGAGCAAAGAACTTGAAAAATTGGAGAATGAAAATGTCTAATGATTTTAAAAACAGGAGAAAATCATGAAACTGTTTGACGGCAAAGTGGTAATATTCACCGGAGAATACAATGCCTGTGATATTCAGTCCTTTAAGGACGAAGAACGCAAAAAGAATGTGTTTTATCAGTCTTTCGGCACAATAGATAACTTTGATCCGGTGGTGCAACGGCGTTTGTTAGAGCATATATTGGAAATCGCCGGTGGACAGAACATAATATTAGGTACAAACAGCATTTACATTCTGAATTATCTTAACCTGATGATTGCTTATGCTCAGTACCCTGAAAATGAGCCGAAGGACAAGGAATGGTTTGGGATCAACCCTGACGATATCAGTATCAAACTTGTGATTCGTAAAAACGCAGTTCCGGAGATCGAAGAACTTATTCAGGACGATGAATCTGAAAAGTTTGTGAACACCTTGCATTTCACGGAAATTATGGAAGATTGTTATGCTGAATATGAGAGTGTGATAGATCCTGACGTGGAGGACGATTGACAATGAGTGGAAAGAATCAGCATGATGGCGAAAAGTTTACTGCTCATGCAAAAGCCGAATACATAGCCAGTTTGCAAAAAGCGATGATACAGATCGGCAATGCATGGGATTCGGTTAATAAATGGGGCTGGTGTTTCGATAGCAATGATGAATATGATCTTGCTGAGTGCGAAGCACACCTGAAAGACGCAGAAGATGTGTTGCGTGATCTTATTTGCAGAGCAAAATGCCGGAGTACAGAAGAATGAATAAGACAACAGTAGCAGTAACAGAATGGGCAACGGTGGCAATCGCTTTTATACTAATTACAGGGGTGGTTGCTGTCGCATACATCAATCATGCAGGCGAAAAAGTGCCGAAAGCTGATGGTGTTACCGGAGTTAAAACAGAGATTCCGACACATGTGGCGAAGTGTGTTAAACGTTCAATGTATGTATGTAGTGAGTATGAAATATACAGGGTAACAATGCCATGAATACATTGCGGATTCTGCTGATGATTTGGCTTTGTGTAGCACTGGGTTGTGTGATCGCAACATTTGCCTTTTGGGGTTTTTCGTTGGTGTTTGTTAAATAAGGGTTTTAAGGCATGATTGATTTTAAAGATGTAAAGTATCAGCACGTTGAACGCTGGGGAACTGATGAAGTTGAATATTTAAAGAACTGTGATACGCTTACCGTTCAGCCCAAACTTGACGGGACTAACGGTGTTGTGGTTTGCGAGTTTTCTGATGATGGCACTTGCACTGTAAAAGCAGGAAGCAGAAACCGGTTTTTGACCATCGAAAATGACAATTACGGTTTTGCAAAGTATGTTCAGGAGCGGGAAGATGCGTTTACAGGGCTTGCATTTGCCGTTAAAAATGATTACGAGGTGAAATATGTTGTGTTTTACGGTGAATTTGCCACCGGTAATAAATACAAGATAATCCCGCAAAAGAAAAACACCTTTATCATGTTTGATATATACGTTATGTATGCCGACAACAAAGCCTACTGGTATAATCCTTATGATTTCAGCATGTGCCTTGTAAATGCAGGAATTGACTTTGTACCTTCTCTTGAAATTCTGCCGTCCGAGGTGGATAAACTCACTGAGACTCATAAAGAATTCTCCCGTTTCGCCGTAACAAGCAATTTCCCGCATGGTGAAGGTTTTGTTATCAAAGATTACGGTATGACCGGAAATCAATACGGCAGACACACGTGGGCTAAAATTGTCTATGAAAAGCCGAACGCCACACATACTGACATGTTAGAAACGGTGCTTAATGAATGGTTTTCCGAGGAGTATCTTGAAAAAGAATACTGCAAGTACCTTGAAAGATTCCCGAAGGAAAACCCGGTAAAAACTCAGAAATTTGCAAACCTTGTTGCCCGTGAGTTTATCAAAGAAGAAGCGGCAAATATGGTGTTTAAGTTCAGTTTTCCTGAAATTGACTTTGCAAAGCTGTTCGGAAAACTGACAAAGAAAGCATTGTATTTTGCTAATGCCAAAAACACTGATTCTGAGGGTTAGTGATATTTGATGAAGTGCGATGTTTGAGTAGTGTGTGATATAATCACCGTATGAAAAATATTTATGCCCTGATTATTGACAGTTTTGCACAGTTTTTGTGGTGTTGTGGCATGAGTGGTGTTTATCTGCTCATGTCATTTTTTAATTGTTCCGAAACTGTAATTGCAGTTGCTCTGCCTTTGATCTGCTTTTATTCCCTTTATTTCTTCTATGACCGGTCTGTACGTTGGCTTAATCGTAAATGCAAGGTGGTTTTTCGTGTTTAGATTGCGTCCGGGTGATATGTATGATCGTCCGCTGATTTTTCAGAATGAGGTGCTTTGCAAGTATGACAGCGAACCCGCTGAAATTGAAATCATGCTGAATGAAAATAATGAGAATAACAACGGTGATGATATCGGTGAAGATAATGAGGATACCGGCAATAACCTGAGTGTTGAAACGTCTGCTGAAATTGAATATGATCTGCCCTGTGATTTTGAAAATGATTGTTGTAATAATTACGAAAACAATTGTAACAATGAAAGAATACGGGTGAGGAAAATTGTACGCAGATGTACTGGTTTGATTTGTTTTTCATCGCTATCATGGTGATACTGTTTCTGAGGGTTATTTTTGATAACGATGATGATGTTTGATTTTTAATCTTTAATATTTTGGAGATTTTAATTTGATTTGGGAAGGATCGATTAGCAAATAGTCTATCCTAGTGAAACTAGGTTGTTATACGCTGTGAGTCAGTATAACGCAAAATCGTCTGTGCATGGTGCTCCGCACGAGGCTTGGCGGTTGCCTTACTTAAAGTAAGGTGATGAAATGAAATACGTTGCAAGTTGTTCGGGCGGTAAAGATTCTGTTGCGATGGTGCTGGGACTGATCGAAAAGGAATGGCCGCTTGACTGCGTGGTAATGGTTGATTTAGGAAAGGAGTTTGATTGTATTTATCGGGTGTGGGACAAGGTGTGTGAGGTATGCGATGCTCACGGTGTTAATCACGCTCAGTTAAAACTTCCGCATGGTTTTGATTATCATTTTGCCGAAAGAGAAGTCAGGGAGCAAAAAGGCGGGGCGCATTACGGTTATTCATGGTGCGGTGGTCGTGTAAGATGGGGAACGACTTTTAAGAAACAGCTTTTAACTCAGTTTTATACCGATCTGTATGGTAATGAACCTATATGCGAATATGTCGGTATTGCTTCTGATGAAAAAGACAGGGTAAAACTTGAGCGGAGCAATAATAACAATATCAAGGTTTATCCGCTTGTGTTATGGGGAATGACAGAGAATGACTGTCTCATAAAATGCTACCGAAGCGGGATAAACTGGAAGGAAGGTGATGTTGATCTTTATGATGTGCTTGAACGGGTATCATGCTATTGCTGTGCAAATAAAAATCTTGGTGAATGTAAAGCCATGATCCGTTATTTACCGCAATACTGGCAGAAGATCAAGGATATGGAAAAGCGGATCGGAAAGCCTTTTAAGGGTACGGGAACCGCAGAACTCGAACTTAAACTGATGGAATAAATCTATGACCTGTTACGAACTTTCAGAGTATATCCGGAACACACCCGGCATATTCTTTTTAAACTGCACCAAAAGAAAAACCCGATTCGGTTTTGATGCGGTGGTAAATATTGCAAAAGAAGGTGATAACGGTATTCCGATGCCGGAGTCTTTTGTGTTTGAGTTTAAATCAGAAAGACTTGCAAAAATATTCTGCGAGATCGTAACAGGCTTTTGGCAGGAATGGCAAATTCTCAGAGAAAAGCAAACCGCAATTGCCGTCAGTGAGAATGTTACGGATATTTTGTCAGAATAGGCATAATTTTTAAGTACATTTGCAAATAACTCCCGATATTGTGTAAAATATATGATCGTATATTTACATAGTCGGGGGTTTTGTTTGTGAGGTGGCTATGATTTATTCGGGAATTTTATCGGAAGAACAAAAACAGGGATTAAGAGACCTGCAAAAATTGTTTTCATGGAACGATGATCAGCTTGATTATCTTATTGCGTGTATGGCGTTTGAGTCAGGACTTGATCCTAAAGCACGAAATTCTGTTTCGGGAGCGGTGGGACTGATTCAGTTTATGCCCGCTATTTGCAAAGCATACGGAACAACCGCTCAGGAAATGAGAAGAAAAAGTTTTGTTGAACAACTGCCGTATGTCATTGAGCATTTTAAACCTTATTACAAACGTACCAAAACCCTGTCAGACATGTATATGGCAATTCTTATGCCGAAGTTTATCGGCAAACCGGAGGATTCGCCGGTGTTTGTTAATGGTAAGCAGTACGAACAGAACAAAGGACTTGATCTTAATAAAGAT
>Ga0326514_10001272_pt1 | contig 16546 bp, 8 predicted proteins | sample 3_2548_0518_D_FD_203653 | JGI IMG/M metagenome (GOLD analysis project Ga0326514, IMG submission 203653) | Bovine rumen microbial communities from UC Davis, California, United States - 3_2548_0518 | ecosystem: Host-associated > Mammals > Digestive system > Stomach > Rumen | place: USA: California...
GCCTTTGCGAATGCCCTGATGCTCTCCGTCTTGCCAATCTGTCGGGCACCCTTCACTATCAGCGGCTTCCTTTTTGGGTTGTTTTTCCAATCCAAAAGATATCTGTCAATCTTTCTTTTAAGCAATTTCATATCGCAAAATCACATTTTCGACTGCAAATTTAAGAAATAAATCACATTTTTCGGCTATTTCCTAAAAGAAAAATCACATTTTTAGTATTTGTTACGTATCGGGCATACATTTGGCAAGGAGATAGCAAGCCTTAGGCAGGTACTTAGCAAGTCCATGCAAGCCCTTTGAGCTTGCGAACACCTTGCCATCTACTTGCGAACACCTTGGTATCCCTTCCGGCAGTTGTTTCAGAAAAAACTCTGTGCTATAGTATTTTTTGTATCAACATCTGTGAGGATGAATAGAAAGGCACGTCTGTTTTACCTAAGATAGCGGCAGGGAGATTGGCCATCTCTTGCAGGTTGTCCATGGGTACTAAGACGTTCTTAGCTCCATTCTCAGATAACAGAGACACGCGATCGCTGAAATTCAAAGCTCTTTCAATGGCACCACCTATGCTGATGTTACCCAATACAGCCAATGCTGGCTTCAAAGAACGGTTGAAAACTGAAGAGACAAGAGCTGTAAAAACAGCACCACCGATTCCTTTGTGTACAGTTGAGCCTAACAATGCAGTGATTTGAATATTCACATCCAGTTTGTTCAGGGAATGCTGCTGCGACAGAATAGTTTTCTCGTTTGCGCGTATATAATTATAGGTATTGCGAACATCCTCTTTTACTTCAGTGGAAGCATTGCCAGAAATAGTCAATTTTCCATTGCCCGGTATCGACACCACTTCCAGCTTTACCAATGCTACCTTGTCACCATCACTGGTTGCCGTATAGCAGGTTCCAGGAGCAAGCGGCACATCCTCAATGAGATTGCTGCCACGCTCTTCTGGCAGAGTAACAAAAGTTTCCTCATGTGTGTCCTTGTCTATATACGAGAAGTTCGTGTCCCAGAACTCCATGCCGCCAATGCGTTTCAATTGTTCCTTCACGCGGCGTCGCATCTCAATGGCAAACTCCAGATACTGACGTACATCTTCTTTCGTATAGTTTCCGTCTGGATGCATCAGCTTTATCAAGCCTGAAACCGTCTTGCGTACTGGCTTCGTGTCGCGCTGCTTCATCTGCGAGCCAAGAATGAAGAAATCGTCAATGGCATTCACGTAACTCTTCTTCCGCTGATGGTGCATCCATTCGCTGAAGAAGTCTGTAGAGAATCCGAAGTGATTGGTGAAATGATGCGGAGCAAATTTGATAATCTCCCATCCCGGCAGGAAGAAACTCAGACGGTCAAGGAAAGCCGTATCGTTAGCTATCTTGTCGCTGAAAGGGCTGAATAAGTGGCTTGTTTGAAGCACCGTTTCTACAGGCTGGTTGATATTACCATTCAGGATGATAGAAGCATTGGCGGCCTTTTCTCCAGCCTTGCCTGCACGTGAGAAGCTTCCGCTCTCCATATAGTCCTTCATCAGCGGAACCACTTCTTTATCCTTGAACAGTTCGTCGGTCGATTCGTCAAAACATAGTGCATCCCACAATCCCACAGCTCCAATCTGACCAGATGAGTTATTGACAAACAATGATGCTGCCGTACCCTGACCACCACTCACAAGCATGGAGTATGGTGAAAGCTCCTTGAACACAAATGACTTTCCTGATGAGCGAGGACCAAGTTCCGCCATGTTGAAGTTCGACTCCACCAGAGGGATAAAGCGTGATAACAACAGCATCCGCAACCTTGGAGTGATGCCCTCCGACTCAGGCTCATAGCCGCCACTGCGTAGAAGCACATTGAGCCATTCCTGATTATCAAATGCCTCTCTCGATTTCGCTATCCGTTCTTCCTCGAAGTTAGACAATTGTATGGGTCTGATTTTTGAAATGACAAAAGGATAGATCCTCGAACCAATGGTTTGCAGAGGGTCATAGTCTATATCGATGATAGCCCAGATACCTCCCGTCATCAGTTTCTCGTGGCTGGACACCAAATCCTCTGAGATATTGGCATCCTTGATATTCAGGTTCGACAGATGCGCCCAGTATTTATCTCTGGAAGGGTCGAGTCTGACGCTTATTTTGTCGATAACCTTATACGAACCGCGTTGCTGGATTTTGGCTTGCACCAAATTCGCTTCATCAGGGTTGACATAATGCTCGCGCAGAACACGCTGAACATTCTCCACACCTTCTTTGATTTTCTCCTCATCATCCGTACTGCATGAGTTTGCCAGCAGATATTCGAGTACAAAGACTGGCACGTTGGCCGTTCCTTTTACTGAGCGGACAATGTCTTTTCTAACCACATATCCTTGGAACGCATCCAAGAGTTTTTTATCGAGGTCTATCATGTTCAATTTGTTTCTTCTTTAAAAAAGGTCATCTATATCTCGACTGACTGATTTTTTGATAACACAGACATCCAATTGCTCCGTTGTCCGTGCATCAATAACTACCACTTTCAGTTCACTGGCATTCATCGTGTTCTCAAAGTCCAGAACCGCATCAGCCTTTATATTGATGATGCTTGACTTAGAGTCTTCACTACCATCTTCCCGGTAGAAGAGCAACTGCACTTTGCGTTCTGACTCGAACATATTATTCATATCTCCAGTTCCCGCCAGTTTGATGGTATAGAATTGTCCTGTCACAGCATTCAGCTCCGTTTTGTTCGAAATAGAGACTTTCAGCCCCATCTTAACATTCTTCTCTGCAAAATGGTAGGTTGGTATCAGACATTCCTGGGGTGTCATGCCTCCATGCGCATAGCCATATTTACCTTTCGTACGGAAGGGTTTGTCGGTACGTGCATAATATTGATAGCTGCCGGAAGTCCATACATCGTTCCTTTCTATCAATCCACACTGCAGAGGGTCTGTTGACACGGCAAAGCGTTCGTCGATGGATGCTCCTGCTGGTGCAGGCACTTTGTCCGCTTCATCCAAAATGCCCGTAATCACATAGCCGTGATCTGTCGTGAGAAACACATCGTTGTAGCCCATGCGTAGCAACTGCTGAATCGAAGCATACAGTTTTTCTTCATAGCCGGAAATCTCTGCCAGTCCTGCCATTTGCAGCGTCTCACCTATCTCATCGATATTTCCGTATGTCAGCACGAGTTTCGATGCCGTAACGCTGTTGTTCAGCTTATCCAACGGCATGATTTCCACATCAGGTACGTCCTGCTTTAGTGCTGCCTGACGTTTTGCAGTGCTTTCACCGACGGCAGAAGGCAAGCCATAAAGCGCACTCATGCCATTAGGCGTAACCGATGGAAGTTTGCTCCATGCGGTTGTCTTTCCAATGGAAATGCCTGAATGGAACTTCCGCTTGGCGATGGCTTCAGCCATCTCTAATCGCAGACCGTCGCAGACGATGACAGCTGTTTTGTTGCGTCCTTGGTCAAACATCTTCTTCAGTAATCCCTGCTGGGTCTGTTCGTAGTGGTCAGTCAGTCCAAACCACGCATCCAGCATCAGCTTATTTTGCATTTCGTAATACTCCTGCACAGGGCGCAGCACGTCAGGCTCGTTCTGCCATTCCACGTAGATACGGCGCATGGATGTGTCGAGCGGTGCAAAGGTATCGCGATAATATTCAGCCAACTGCGGAAGAGAATTGATCAGGTGGGGTTGTCCGATATTGAAGTCGAGTAGCAGCCCAACCTCTTTTAGCCATGCTGGCTTGTAGCGAAGTGCTTTCTTCGAGGCTAATCGGTGTGCTATATACCTTCGGTCATCGGTAATGTCTTCATGCTGTTTTAGTTTTACTGCCAGATGTCTGAACATCTCTTTGTCGATAGCCGCAAATGGATGGTCGGCATGACAGGTGTATGGATTCCAACCTGTTGAGGGGAACTTGAAATCATCAATATACGCCTGCAACTGTTCCTTCATCTCCTCGCTGTCTGCCATTGCATAATAGATGTCCAGCAACTCGCTATCAGCCGTCCCGTCTAACAGTTTACTGAAAAGTGAGGCCATGAATTCTGCCGCCAGAATTTCTGGTGTTTGATTGGTCTTTGGCTTCCCGGCTATCTTGCAGGTTTCTTCCTGCATGACGACATACACATCGCTATCCGATTCTTGTGCAAACGTCTCGGGGCTTTTCAGAAACTCAGTGATAAGCCGCGTTGGCTGCAAGGGGTTGTTGATGCCCGTAGCGATGCCTCGCCACCAGTTTTCATCTCTTCCTTTGCTCATCTTGGCAGCCAATAGTAGTGTGCGACCATCCACTTGTGTGTGAAGCCCCAGCTCCTCATGCAAAGTTCTCTTGATGTATGCTTCCATGTCGTCGAGAACGATACAGCCGCAAGTGGCAGCATATTCTTGCAGTGCCGACAGTTTTTTCTGCGGAATGGTGGTATAGAAGATGACGTTCTTCTCGCGGTAGTCACGCTCCGCCTCCGTCCTGACTCGTCTTTCCTCGGAGGGCTTCGATGCTGTCAGCACTATATATCTTCGTGCAGGCAAATAAGCCAATAGGAAAGCCCCATCGCCTTGTGTGTCAGTAATCACTAAGCGATGGTGAGCATCAGTCAGTTCCTTTACTTTATCTAAAAACCATTGTCCAATCATGATTTATTCTTTTACCAATCAGCCTCCAGATATTTCTTCAGTTGCGTACTCTTCAGAACCTCATAACTGATGAGACCGGCCTTCTGCAGGGGAGCGATGTTCTTGCCTACGCCATCATCCAACTTGGGATTGTAGCCAGAGGCAAGCAGTTGGTCTATCTTCTCACAGAATGTAGCCAACTCTTTCAGTTGGGCACGTACCTCTGCGGCTTCTGCCTTCTGAGTGGCATCACCTTGCATCAGTACTTGCAGACGGTCGTTCAGTGCTGCTTCACGGTTTGCAGCATAGACACTTTTGATGCGCAGCAGCGTATCGCGGTTCCACTTGTAGATACTTACGAATAGTTCCAGCGCATGGTGAGACCCAGAGGTGAGGTGCCAGATGAATGGTGTCTTAGGCAGATACATAAAGAGGTTCAGGTGGTCGCTCAACTGTGCAAAGAATCGCTCTTGCAGGTAACGCTGTAGGTTCCCGCTACCCAACAGGGAGAATACCTGTGCTATCTGTGCTGCGCTGTAGCCTCGTTCCACCATCTCTGCCTCAATACGTGGTGCCAACTGCACCTCTCCTGCATTGCCAACGAGTGGTATCACGCCATCATCGTCCTTGGCCAACAGCGAACGGATGACATCAGTAATAAGTTCGAAAGCCAAAGTTTGGGTTCGTTGAGGGGGAAGGATGCCAGCATTCTTGAACTGCCACCACACTTCTACAGGGTTCATTTGGTGACGAATACAAAATTCCTCCCAATCGTTATGGGACTGAAAGAGAATGTCGAAGTCATTAATAGAGGATTCACTTGCAATAGGAAGCGATTCTATAATGGATAATACTTCCGGTGCTATTTGATATAACGAAGCATTTAGCCACTGTAAAAAAGCTGTTTTTGCTGTATTTGAAACAGGAAGAAGGCCTATTAGAGCACCCTCTTTATCAATGACCATCTTTTTGTCGTTGTCATTAAGATTATAAACGTCAAAAATCGTTCTATTGATAGCAGTTTCATTTAATAAAATGATTGTTTTCTTCGCATTCTCTTGAATGAAGAAATCCGACAGAACGCTGAAGACATCTTTCCCTGGAATTATTGCTGGAGTCTCAAAATTCATTTCCACCAGTGATGTCTCACAAAGAGACTTCTTAATTCTTACGCATTCTTTTACTAAACGGGTAACAATCTCTTCCTGTTGTTGGTTGGGCAAAACAAAAGGTATGCGTTTAATGTCACCAACCTGAGTTGAAACTGTCGGGTTAAGGCAATCCAAAGCATAATATACAAGCGGCGAATTGAGCAATCCTAACAAATAGTCAAGATTCTTATACTTTTCATTTGCAAATAAACTCGACCCTGCCACATCAAATATGCAATCTTCAGGAAGAAATCTGAAAGTGGCTCCTTTCGAACCAGACAAAGTATATGTAATACCCGCCTTTTTATAATGGCTTTCATTTTGTGGCCTAGATCTGATTTTCCCATTTGCATCTGCATTATGTTTTATCTCATAACCATTATTGTCCCAATTAACTGTAACCCATAAATTACCATACCACTTGTTGAAAGGCCCACCTTTAGAATACGTCACCCACTTTTTATTATCTTCAACATTTTTGGATAAAGTCAAGGGATCAACCTCCCACCAATATCTCAAAAATCTTTCATTATCACTGGTCGCTAGTCCTTGACATATATTTGCAACTCCATCTAAATCATCCTCAGCAAACTTCTCTCTGAACTCATCCGAAATCCAGTAGATGAAGGGATAGGACTTGATACCTTTTAGCTTTTTCTGAGGTAAAGTATAAACACGGTCATTAGGAATGCCGTTCAAATATTCTGCAAAGGCTTTAGCAAGAGATCCTTTCTTGAATTTTTCTTGCTGTCCTGCAGTAATGTTGAAATAGACACCAGGAGCATTGTCTTTCTGGGTCATGTCAAGCGTATAGAACGTTGCATCAAGCAGAATGCCTGGTCCGAAGAGGTTCACGCGGTCAAGACCATAATCCACCATCACATTGATATGTGTATGCTCCAACATAAATTTGCGAACATCCTCAAAGGTTTTGATGAACATGAAGGTATGTGGATGAATCATTCCCACCTTTCCATCATCCCTTGCCAATTCGCAACACCGCTTAATGAAGCACGCGTAAAGGTTGCTGTTAAACTTCAGTGGCTTTTTATAGTTCTCTTCAACAAATGCCTTCAGCTCTGTACCAAAGTCGCCACTATCCGTATAGGGTGGATTAGCCACCACCACATCGAACGGGTTAGTAATTACATCGAGGAAGGTCATTGCCTCACTCATCTTCAGCAGTGTGTAAGGATTCCTGTTGTGCTCGCTGTACTTGTTCACGAGGTTATGAATCTGTTGGTTCATTTTATATTTCTCGTCAAACAAATATTTCATCTCTTCTTCAGAGAAGAACGAATGATTATCATCATTGGGCGCAATGGCTTTCAGTTGTTCTTCCAACCGAACCAAAGTGCCGAACTTGTGCGCTTCCGACAAGTCTGTCCATATCTTTCTCGCCAAGACATCATACTGCCGCTCCCAACTCGCGTCATAGCCAAACTCTGCTTTCACAGCCTCATAATCGGGCAACACAAAATTGGTACACGCCACATTGGTATATTTCGGCATGCGAATCCGTCGTCCTCCCATCTCTCGTGCTTTAATTAGCAAGCCGATTTGTGTGAGCTGCACTGCACGCTCGTCAAGATCAACACCATAAAGGTTGTTTTCTACAATCATAGCAGGAATTTCCCTACGGTTGTATTCCGCTCCGAAATTCTCTATCTGATCCAAATACAGGTCATAGAACATGGAGAAAGCATAGAGCAGAAAGTTGCCGCTACCACAGGCAGGATCGACTAATCGTAGTTGCAGCAGGTCCTTTTGGGGCCTGACACTTGTTGTGGGACGATTGGCAATGGAATAACGGCGATTACCATTCTCATCTGCCTTGTCAATATCGCTTTCAGGGAACATCTCCAAGTAGAGTTTGCCAAGTGTATTGTCAACAAGGAACTTCACCACCCATGAGGGCGTATAGACCTGACTTTGGAGCGACACCTTGTCGTACTCCGTCTTGTCGCCACTCTGCTTGAATTCCACCTTTTCGGCAGTATTGAAATTCTCGTAAAGCCAACCCAAAATGTCGTCCTTCTGCCAGGTATCAGCACAATCGGGGTCATTCTCTATGGCATTGAAAGCAGCGATGATTTCGTTCAACTCATCTGCCGTGGGCATCATAGCGTATGGATAGTCGCGCTGATAGATGCGGAAATTCATCTCGGCCATCTCCTCAAACTTATCCTCAAGGAAAGGCACCAAACCGTCGCGTTCCATCGAGCGCCCCTCGGGATGCTCTTCGAGCCATGCCTGATGGGCAGCTGACAATCCTCCGTTCTCTGCACGCTGTTTGATGACTTCCGGGAACAGTTCCTTCTGCTCCATCAGTTTGATAGCAGCCAGGCGGTTGAAGAGTGTAAATACACAGGGCTTTAGTTTCTCCTCTCGCTCTGTTGCATCCATTCCGCTACGTTCCATCTGTGCTTCAAGCGCACGGTGGATAAGGACTCGGATATTGAGTACGTGATCTATTAAATTCATATCGAAGAAGATTTATCAGTTATTGAAATCAAGCTCATCATTTGAATTGAAGTTCTTGATGAGCAACATCTGTTGCGTAAGCCACTGGCGGTAATCGCTGACACTCATTTTCCCTTGAGGTAAATGTGAGCGCATAGCACGTGTCTTGGGCTGTGGCTGTGGTTGGGGTTGGGGCTGCCCACCTTCAGGATTGGGTTGGGGCTGGGGTTGGGGAGGTGTAGGCTGTGAGGTCACAATCTCTGTCTGCCAGAGTAGCAGCTTCTGTTCCTGCTGGGGTGCCATGTTCTCCGCATACGTCAGGTCACGGAGTTGGAAACCACACTTTCGACAGCGAATCTCATATTGCGGGATGTCAACCAATGTAATCTCATAACGTTTGCAACTGCTGTCAAACTCAGCGATGTTGCTATAGAGTGCGGCATTCCATTCCTTGGGATATGCATCAAGTTGGGTTTTCAGTTGTTCTGCCTGTATTCTCAGGTCATTATACAGTTTAGAAACAACTTCTTTCTTACCATTGAAGAGCGCGTAATAGACATCGCGGGCTTGCTGAGAAAGTTGCTGGATAGTCTTGTAGTTGCTTACAACATTGGTTTCGTAACATAAAGTGAACTTCTCTACGATGGGGTCAATCAGTTGACGATCACACTCTGCCTGTATGATTTCTTCCTTCACATCGGCAAGATAATACTTAATGTTATTAATGTCGCGGAACTTTGTCTTGATAAAGTCAAGGTCTTGTTCTACTCGTTCAACAGCCTTGACAAATTCATCCTGCTGGCTAAGGAAGGCACGAGCCTGTGAGAAACAAGTGGCCTCGTTGACAGCAATAGTGAAAGGCTGAAACACAGCCTTCGTTTGAATAGATCCTGCAAACAGGCGGCTCATACGATCATCTAAAGCTATCTCTTGATTGACCTTCGACAAGATGGCTTTAGAGAGACTGCGCACAGCATCCACCACATCGAAGTCGTTCATCTGGAAGCTAAGGTTGTCGCCCGTCCATTGCTTGTAATTACAATCCTCCTTCAGAATGTCAATAATCTCTGTGCGCTCCTTGTAGGTAAGGTTTTGGGCCACAGCCTTGAAACTGGCCTTGGCAAAGTTGCGTGTGGATTGGAAAATGTCTCGACATCCCTCAGTATTAACGCTATTGAAGTCCTGTCCTGCATATTTGGCAATGAGCTTGTTGCCACGGAACAGCGCAACTACAGCACACATGATGGTACCGATGCTGTAGCCCGTTGGTGGGGCAGACAACTGCTTTTCTAGTTCTGCTCCAGAGATGAAGGAAGCAGCCTTGGCCAGTATCTCAATAGAAACAGAAAGATTCGTTCCAACGAAATTCCCTTTGGTATCGAAGAACTTGAAGTCGTCAGCAGTTCCGAAAAGAGCATGCAGACGGTTGGATGGTTCAGTGAGAACCTTCGGTGCCAACGTATCGGGAAGTTTGGCAGAGAGGCGTTTAGTAAAGATGTTATCGTATAGACGCGCCTGTAAGTCTCGTAGCGTCCCCGTGAACTGCGGTTCACTGAGCTGATAGACCTGATAGGCATAGATGGCAGAGCCAGAAGCGTAGGCGGTACGAAGCAGTTCGGTCAGCCGGTCTTTCTTGGTTTCCAGTTCTGCCGTAAAGCCAAGGACGATGCGCTTTTCCTCTTCTGTCAGGTACGACTTCTCGTTGATATACTCGATGCGCTTGATGTCAGTCACTAACGATGTGATCTCGTTGGCATCTGCAATATCGGGCACTATATAGATGGCCTCTTTGTGCTGTTGCGAATCCTGCTTGACGACATTGATGTACTGAGTGGTGTCGCCACTCTGACGGACTACAAAGATGTCATGAAGCATCACCTTCAACAATTCCCCATTGTTGCCAATGACCGGCTCACCATCCTCACGGGCAATGAGGAAATTGACGGGCACACTCTCTACGTTGATTGTCTGTACGCTACGCAGCAGCGACAATCCTTTCAAGCATCGTGTAACCTCGTTGCGGATGACGAACGGCGGCACGTCGTAAGCCTTCATGTCATCAAGGATGCGCTGTTCTGTCTGATTGGTGATACGATACTGATTGCCAGCCAGCAATACGATTTGGTTTTCTACTAAGACAGTTAAAGCAGACTTGACTTCTGCCAAAACCTTGTAGTAAAGGTCGGGACAGTCGATATATGCTTTGCAGATGTTTTCTGCAGTGGTCTGAGTGACCTCGGTCTTGGCGAGGAAGTGGATCGTTTGCAACAGTTTGGTTCCCTCCACATACTGATAGCCTTTGTCACGCAAGGCATTGGTTGCCTGTTCATAGCGGGCTCGCTGTTCTTCCTCTGTAGTCAGCTCTGCTTGCTTGCATAGCTGGGTGGCGGTGACATGGGCGTGCTCATGATAGTCGCGCTTCACCTCCTTCTTCAATACGTCAAAAGCTGAGATAATCATACCTCGTGCGCCCGTTTTTGTCTGTACCATCTGGCCGGAGCCAAAGAGAAAGTACTGGAGCATACGGAACTGGTATTCATGGAAAGGATAGTAATCGGCGTATGTATCTGCATCTTGTGTCGGGCGCAGATTTAGACCGGGCAAATTGGTGATGTCACGAATGGCACCGCTATTGTGATTGTAGTAGTCCTTCAGTTCTTCGCGGGCATCGTCGTATTTAGCCAATAGACGTTGCTTGATAATCACATCCACCTCGTCAGCCTTGATGTCAATGGTGGTACGGAAGCGGTCGCGAAGCTTGGTAAGCAAGTTCTTCGAGACGTTCTTCATGGAAATCACATCGTCCAACTTCAACTGGGCAATGGCAATTGTCCAGGCTTTGCGACCTAAAGAAGCCAAAGATTCGGCAATACCTTCCAGGTCGAGTAAGTTGATCTTGTCCTGATTGATGGCCTCGCTCACCTCGTCAATCATGAACACGATACGCTTGTCGGGGTTCTTATCGAGATAGCGCTGCAGGTCTTCGCGAAGCTTGGCAGCATCATATTCAGCACGATGCTGGGTGACGAGATTCTTTGATTCCTCTATCTCCTCTGCTGACATACCCAAATCGGAAAGTGCACGTTTGAAGACAGACGGACTATTCTTCATGCTCTTCCGTACCTCCAGCCAAGATGCGCCCTCATTTTTCTGAACAATTTGGAGAAATTCGTCGTATCTGCCATCGAGCAACAACTCATACTCCAAAAGTCCAATCCAGTTGTCGAGCAGGCCAAGAGCATGGAGGAAGTTGGCCATGAGCATATAGGGCAATCCGTAAGTGTTGGTACTCTTGGCAGAGTCGAACAAAACGACCATGCTGTTAATGCGATCAAGCCCCCGGATGTTGTTCTCAAGGACATCAACGTCAGGGAGACCCGTCAACTTGGGAACAAAACGCTGACGAAAAGTGGTACCTTCCAACAGTGGATTGCGAAGCAGGTAGCCTAACATCTTGGCGAAGTAGGACTTACCAGAACCATAGAATCCGCTCAACCAGACACCTGACTGCATCTGTCCTGATACATATTCATCGCAGAAATCCGACAGGTGCTTGGCAAGACTCTCCGTCAGGATGAAGCCATCGAGCTCGGAAATGATTTCACGGTCGCTTTGCGCATGAAGGTCGATGACGCTCTTTATTTCATCATCGAGATTGATCGTAAGAATATCTTTGATCTGATTCATATTGTTAGCTGTTATTTGATGACGATACAACGGTAGCGAGATGCTGGCACCTTGCCTAAAAACATAATTTTCTCTCCTTCGACAGTGGCTGGATAAAATACGATGAGCTGGCGGCGAGCACTGAGCACACGTTTGTCTTCCATAATGTGGATGTTGGAGATGTCAAGGTCGTAGAGCGTGCCTGTGTGGACGATGACAGGCGATTTACCTTCATTGAACACTTTAACAATGCGTTCCATCAAATACTCAAAAAAGGTGTCTTCAGAGTTATTCTCACTCCGATAGACCTCCTTGCCAAATTCCTCATACATAGCTTCGAAGGTATCTTGACCTATCTCATCAGTATAGTCAGACAGGGCCTGACGGATATCAATAAACGTATATTGGTCTGCAGGAAGTCTTCGCTTACCCTCTTCGATATACTCATCATCTTCCATTGGAGGATAGACGAACAAGATGCTTTTCCCTCCGTTTGCTTCAACGGCAACAGAAGCAAGGTCGTTTTTCAATGCGCTTTCGAGATTGTCGAATAGGCGGTTGTGGTCATATTTGAAAGTGCTGCTCATGAGATAATCTCAATTTTGATGTTATTGCCTAATTGGGTAATTGCCCACTTGTCGGTGAACTTGATAGACTTCAGCTTTTTGATAAGCGTAGGTGTATCGAGGAAAGAGAACTGGAAAAGAGGATTCTGCTCTGTTAGATTATCTGGGTAAATGACTAATGCCAAACGCACCAGAATTTCAAAAACCTCATCACCGATGACCGGGTATTTGATTTCTTTGGTCTGGCTACCTGTGGCTAATCCTAACTTCTTCATCAGTGTAAGATATTTGGATGCCGTAATCTTCAACGTCGCATCACTCCAATGCAATTCATTCGGATAGGTACGGCGTAGTTCGTAGAGATAACTTAAAATCTCATCGGGAAACAGCGACAGCCGTCCAGCATATAGGGACTTGATGAAATAGTTCTCAGTAATTAAAGAAAAGAGTTGGTTGTTAATGCACAACTGCCAGAAGACAACCAGTAATTTCTGATCCAGACGGAGTTCGTCGGTAGCAAGAGCTGTTTCGATAATCGTTCGGTGTTGCTGGTTATGGAATGACAATATCTCTGTATTGATGGCTGATATAAATCGCATCCCAGACTTCTCCGTGCGAAAAGAAAAGTCTGCATTTGGGTCACTCCTAAGACTACGCACAGCATAATCCATCATGGCAGCATAATCGGGTATGCTGCCAAGTATATTGATGCCAGAGTTGAAAAGAACCTTCTTGCTTGATGCCTGGGTACTCATCGCTCACGTGAGGAAATCATTATTTCCCGAAAATGCGGCCAGGCTCCCTGAAGGCTGCGGGTTAGTAATCGGTTCTACACCAAGGAGCATAAAAAACGTGGAGCCAGTCTTGTCGCCCGTTCCACAGTGTAAAGGCCTTCGCATTGCCCTGTTCGTCGAAACGAGCAACGCTGAAAGCCCCACGCAGAATGTTATAGTGATACCCATACACGATGAAACAGTTCTATGAACTGTCCATATACAATACGGGCTGTCTATAAACATCCCAAGGGGCGTCCCCGTTGCTTTGTTTTTGACGAACAGTTAGAGTTTGCGAAGTTCTTACACTGTCAAAACCAAAGCGTTCAGAAAACGCCTATGCCCATGATGTCTGCACCACAGCTTTTTACGCCACCCATTCGTCACTACAACATTGGCAGCAGCCACAATGCATCTGCAAAGATACGAATAATAATCGAAACTTAAACAGATTTACGCAAATTTACACATTATTTAATAGAATGCGCAGTATATTGTCATAACAGTAGTGCAAAAAAAGAGGGCTGGCAGCTCTCGTAGTCTGTCAGTCCTCGATAGAGAAGAATTGCTTACCACCAGATTAGTTGGCTTCCAGCCGACTGATGTCACTTGACCAAACAAGCAAGCTTGATGGTTCTCACTGCTTCATCAGTTTTGATCCACGTAGTCCCACTCGTCTGGCTCAGTAAGAATCTCCAGGACGGTGCCCTTGGTAGGCATCTGGAACGAACCTGTGTAGACTCCGTCGTTATCAGTCAGCGTGATGCGGTTGCCGTTGACCTTGGCAATAGGCTCCTTGCCCTCAACTGGCACGACGCTGATGTTCACGTTAGAGCCGGAGTGCACGTTGTCGTTGCTGTTGATTTCCTGCTCACTGTCATCGGTCACGGTCGAGGTACCGTTGCCGTACTTGTAGATGACCAGTCTGTAGTCACCCTCGGTGCCGCTTTCCGAACCGCTGTTGCCGCCGGTGTTGCCACCCGTCGAACCGCCAGTATTGGTGCCTGAACCGCTGTTGCTACCTGAGTTAGTAGAACCACTGTTGGCGCTACCACCATTCTGAGTACCACTACCGCTGTTCTGAGAACCGCCAGTGTTACTACCGCTCTGCGAAGAGCCGCTGCCACTGGTTCCACCGTTCTGAGAAGTACCACCTTCCTCGCCAGTGCCCTCGTCTTCGGACTGCACAATGCCCCAAGCTGAGAGCGGAGTGCGAAGGGTGTACGACTTCTCCTTGCCGCCGATGACCTTCTTGATGGTCTCAACAAGGTAGGCGAACTGCAAAGAGCACTGGTCCTTGAACTTCTTCGAAGTGATTTCCTCACCCTGGGCATTCTCAGGGATAAAGACGAAGTTCACACCAGCCACCATGTTGTTGACACCCCTCTGAAGGGCTTCCTCGATAGAGGCAGCACCACCTGTGACGGAGGTGACAGTCGGACGGAAGGTGCCAAGGCCATCGAGCTTGACAGGCTGGCCCTGTGACATGTACTCCTTTAAGCACTTCACGATACCAGCCAAAACCATTTGCATCAGTTCGTAGCTCACCAGCGTACCACCGTGGTCACTGACGTGCTTGGCGAAGCCCTTGGTTGACAACGTTTCCTTACTTTCGGCCTCTGGGTAGTAGCGACCGAACATGTCTGAATCTGGAACTGTGTTCTTGCGCAGATTCACCATGAAAGCAATGTTTTCTTTTGCCATGATAAAAACCTTTTAATTGTTAAACCTGAAAAAATCTTTTTACCTTAATAAAGGTATGGCAAAGGTACGCATTTTTCAGCAAAAGTGCAAGATTTTGTTCCGTCTCAATCCCCTTATATCCCCTTACTGTAACTTATTGATACTTAGCGCACTTTTTTCAACAAAACATTTGGTTATTTCAGTCTTTTTTTGTAATTTTGCACTATGGAAAAGGTTATCAAAACATACGGTAGAATGGAGCTGGCGCAGTTGTATTTCCCGGCCATTGCACCCCGCTCTGCCTGGAGGAGAATGAAGGATTTACTTCGTGAGAGTTCCACCACGGCAGAGCTTGCTGAACAGACTCGCCGGGTCTTCATGCCCGCCGAGGTGTCGCTCATCTTCGACACGTTTGGAGTACCATAAATGCTTAACTATTCATCCCCACGGCCAACAGCCTTTCTAAACGTCCGCCCAAGGGTTTCGGGTAGTCCGCCCCGGCCTCTCTAACATTCCGCCCAAGCCGGACTTCCAGAGCAGGGTATCCAAAATACAGACTTAACAGCAACTTTTCACAGAAAATTCAGGATTACCATGCATGATGCCGTTTTTGGCACGGCGTTTGCATGTAAAGCAATAAATGACAGGAGGATATGTATTCAGATAAAACACAAAAAGTCCACGTCTCACTGACAAAGCAGGTAAATGTCCTTAAAACCAAGGACAATAACCATGTCATGTTTGATGGTTCTGAGGAAGTTCAAAGCATCTCGAAACTTGAGTTTAAAGAAGTTTCCATCCCACTGGAGCGTGTGCTCGTTGAACTGAAAAATGGTCGGTGTATCGGGCAGTTCTATCTTATTGACCCCTATCGCCGCAAGAAAGGTTCGCATCCCTCTCACGACTGGCGAGGCACCAGTTGGATTGGTGTTGACATTGATGATAGCATTGTTGCCCCAAAGACAATGCACAATGAACTAAGATGGACACCAACTTTCACCATGACCACACAGTCGCACATGAAACCAGGCAAGAGAAATCGCTATCGACTGTTTTATTTCTTCCGGCTCGACATAGAAAACTATGAGGGTCTTAAAAAGGTTGCAGACCGCATTGCCGGTGATGTGCGTCGTGTGCTGCTAAAACATGGTGATGATCCCAAAAAGGTCTTCGACAACAAGACCAAAGACAAATCCCGCTTCTACTATGGCAATCCCTATGAATGTCAGGTGGAATCATCGTGGGCAGTCTATGTTCCAAGTGAGATTCATGAGGGCTATACAGAAACGACTTCAGCAAGAACTACGAAGTCTGACAAACCGGAAAAAGGTAAAAGGAGTGAAAAGGCACTGAACCCGACGAAATGGAAGGAACTCCAGAATTTCTGTCATGAGACAAAGAGCTATTGGGCCATCATCAAGCGCTTTAGCCCCTACTACCAACTTAGGTTTGAGACTGAGGTGGAACACAAAGATGACGGCTGTCCCTTTACCATTCCCCCAGAGAACTATATGTACCTACAATTCCGTTGGGAGAAAAATGCATCTGGGAAAGGCAGCAAGATTAAGAAGTGGCACGACGGCGAGCGCCGGAGAGCCATGTTTCCCACCCAACTCAGGCTGTTAGCCT